>Ga0209358_10000130_pt1 | contig 67136 bp, 47 predicted proteins | sample LauGreFa1BDMLBSN_2_FD_187574 | JGI IMG/M metagenome (GOLD analysis project Ga0209358, IMG submission 187574) | Freshwater lake microbial communities from Lake Michigan, USA - Fa13.BD.MLB.SN (SPAdes) (version 2) | ecosystem: Environmental > Aquatic > Freshwater > Lake | place: Lake Michigan, USA... | reverse complement strand
ATCTGTTGATAGAACAAGTTATTACAGTGGAATGACGGGTACTTCTGTTACCGCTTACTTTACTCAAAATGGAGATACTGCAATTTACAGTGGTTCATCTACGGCATTTACATTTGAAGGTTCACCAGTCACCTTTAACTATAATCCAAACACAAGACCAGGACAATTAACATTAATACAATCGGCATCTACTGACTTCGTAACAGGACAAACTGTTTATATCAGTTACGTGGTGAATTAAAGAATTTTTTTTATTAAAAAGGAGTATTTATTAGAAAACAAAAGATATGGCTTGCAGTAAATACGTTTTGACAAACACAGGAGATACAATGGTAAATTTTAATTACCAAAGATGTAACGACGCACTTTGGGAATACCAAGTAGAATTAGCCGCAGGACAAACCAAAAATATTTGGTTAATTGATGGTACATATCAAATCGCCGAATTGTTTGATACTTTGGTAGTTTTGACTGATGAAGGAGTTTTTCCTCCAGCATAATCTAAATTATAATATTTTTAAGAACCCTCCACTTTTACGGAGGGTTTTTTATTTTTATTCCAAACTATTATTGATGAAAATTTTTATTCAAATTGCCTCATATAGAGACCCACAATTAGTACCAACAATCAAAAACATGTTGGAAAATGCAAAGAAACCCAAAAATTTGGTATTAGGTATTGCAAGACAATATTCCGAAACCGATGGGTTTGATAATTTAGATGAATTCAGAAAAGATAAAAGATTTAGAATATTAGATATACCATATCAGGAAGCGAAAGGAGTTTGTTGGGCTAGACATCAAGTTCAACAACTTTATGATGGTGAGACTTACACAATACAAATCGATTCTCATATGAGATTTGTTAAAGATTGGGATGATATTCTTATCAAAATGATAAAGGGTCTACAAAAGGATGGGTATAAGAAACCTCTACTTACGGGTTATGTGCCCTCCTTTGACCCTGATAATGACCCTGCGGGTAGAGCTCAAGATGCTTGGAGAATGGTATTTGACAGATTTATTCCTGAGGGAGCTGTTTTCTTTTTACCTGAAACAATTCCTGGATGGCGTGAGATGACGAAACCTGTGACTGCAAGATTTTATTCCGCACATTTCTGTTTTACTTTAGGAGAGTTTTCAAAAGAGGTACAACATAATCCTGAATATTATTTCCATGGTGAAGAAATTTCTATCGCTGCAAGAGCATATACTTGGGGTTACGATTTATTTCATCCTCATGTTCCTGTTGTTTACCACGAATACACAAGGAAAGGTAGAACGAAACAGTGGGATGACGACAAGACTTGGGGTGATAAAAACAAACATTCACATCTAACGAATAGAAAATTATTTGGAATGGACGGTGAAAAACAAGAAGGTCATGATGGTCCTTACGGATTTGGAAAAGAAAGAACTTTGAGAGATTACGAAAAATATTCAGGATTACTTTTTGAAAAAAGGGCAATACAGAAATATACTTTAGATAAAAATTACCCACCCAATCCGTATAATTTTGATAACGAAGAAAATTGGAAAAATAGTTTCACTAAAGTTTTCAAACATTGTATCGATATTGGGTATTCTCAAGTACCCGAGAAGGATTATGATTTTTGGGTTGTTGCCTTCCACGGACCGAATGAAGAAACTCTATATAGAAAAGATTCAGATAAAAATGAAATTGCAAGATATTTTTCGGACCCTGACAAGTATTGTAAAATATGGAGAGAGTTTAATACAGACGTTCTTCCGAAGTATTGGGTTGTATGGCCACATTCTGAATCAAAGGGTTGGTGTGATAGAATAACAGGACAACTAAATCATAATCACGTAAGTTAATGATATTCACAGACGCGCCAAAGTTTGTTGTAAATCTTGAAAGGAGAAAAGACAGACTAGACTCTATTAAGAAGGAAATGGAATATATTGGTTGGGATTATGAATATTTTCCTGCGGTGGATACTAATAGTCATGTTGGTTGTACAAGGTCACACCTTGAGATTATAAAATTGGCAAAAGAAAGAAATTACGAAAAGGTTTTGATTGTTGAAGACGATTGTACAATTATGCCTTACGCAAAATCAATGATTGAACAAATAGAAAATGAAAGTGAAGGGTTTGAATTTGCGGTTGTCAATTTAGCTCCTACAATAAACCGACCCGTAAATTTGAGTACAAACTTCAAGTGGTTTTTGGATATTACAAACTTACCTCCTAAACAAGAACATCACAGAGGTATTTTTGCAACAAACATGATAATGTATCATAATTCCATTTATGATAAAGTTTTGGAAATTGAAGACCCATCCAAAATAGGGTATTATGCTATTGATGATTTCATTTATCAATTCATAACATCGAAATATCAAAGTTATATTCCTATTGTTCCGATAGGACCTCAAATCTCCGATTGGTCTGATGTTTCCCACGGTATTTACAATAACTTCTATACTCAAACTTATAATTGGAATTTATATTCCCCCAAGAAAATTCCAAACACATATTTAAACTTGGGTGAAATAAAAAAATTAAAAGACGAAAATTTACATAAAGATTTCAGTTATGAAAGTTAAATTTATTACATGTATTTACAGCGACCTAAGCGGAACCGAGTTAGGTGGTAGGCCATCTCGTGGAGGACATTATCAATATAGTTTGTTGTCCCTATTGAAAATGACGGACGCCGATTTTCTTTGTTATACTTCTGAAAGGGAAATTGATAGGTTAAAAAAGTTTTTCTATGAGCATCATAGTGTAAGTCCTGAAAAATTAGAGTTCAGAACTTTTGACTTAAGAGGTACAAAATACGAAGAGCTTTTCCAAAAACATAAAGATTTTGAAAGCGCAAAAACAGGGGATAGATGTGTTGAAATCCAATGGTCTAAATTTGGATGGTGGTGGAATGAAGACAAATCTTATGATTATTATTTTTGGATAGATGCCGGTCTCTCTCATTGTGGATTGATTCCAAACAAATACTTGGTTGGTTCCAACCATCCCCAAGGAAAATACTATGAAAGTAATTTATTCAATAACGATTTCCTTAAAAATCTAATAGAGGATTCGGATGGTAAGTTTGTAATTTTAGGTAAAGATAATGACAGAAATTACTGGTCAGGTACTGTTAATGAAAGATGGTACAAAAACTACGAAAGAAAGATTCACATCATAGGTGGGATGTTTGGTGGTCATAGAGACTTATGGGATAACATAGTAACACTTTTTGAAGATTATGCTTATAAAGTTACACCCGAAGAAAGGGTTCACCATGAAGAAGTTTTAATGACTTTAATGTATTACAACCACCCTGAACTTTTTGTTAGAAAACATTTTGATATTTGGTGGTGCCCTGACAATTGTCCTCCAGGAACTAGTCCAAGACTATTCGAGGAAAATAAAAGTTTTTATAGAATTTTAGAAGAGTTCAACAGAATATATGAGTAAAATAACACTGGTAACAGGAATATGGGATATTGGAAGAGGTAATCTTTCCGAGGGTTGGTCACGACCCTATTCCCATTATTTAGAGAAGTTTGATAAATTATTAGACGTACAAGAAAATCTTATAATTTTCGGAGACGAAGATTTGAGAGAATTTGTTTTTAAAAAAAGAGATAAAAGTAATACCCAATTTATTTTACGTCCACTTTCTTGGTTCAGGGAAAATGAGTTTTTTTCAAAGATTCAAGAAATTCGTAAAGACCCAAATTGGAAGAGTCTAGCTGGTTGGTTATCAGAGTCTACGCAAGCAAGGTTGGAAAATTACAACCCCTTGGTCATGTCAAAGATTTTTTTACTTCATGATGCAAAAATTATGGACCAATTCAATTCTGAATTTTTATTTTGGATTGATGGTGGTCTTGCAAATACAGTTCATCCTGGTTATTTCACACACGATAAAGTTTTGAACAAATTAGAAAAGTATGTAAACAAGTTCTCATTTGTTTGTTTCCCTTACGAAGCCGAAAGAGAAATCCATGGTTTCGAATATAACAAGTTAAATGAAATAGCTGGAGGTAAAGTCAAAAGAGTTGCCCGAGGTGGTTTTTTTGGTGGTCCTAAAAATGTAATATCTGAAATAAATTCAATATACTACGGATTATTAAAATCTACATTAGATGATGGTTTTATGGGTACTGAAGAATCAATATTCAGTATTATGTGTTATAAACATTCGGACATCATTAATTATTTTGAAATCGAGTCTAATGGACTTATGGGTAAATTTTTCGAAGATTTAAAAAATGATTCAGTAAAACCAAAATCAGAATCCTCAATTGTAAGTGTAAACAATTTGGATATGTCTAAAGTCGGAGTTTACGTCATAACATTTAATAGTCCAAATCAATTCAAAACCTTGATACAATCTATGTTGGATTATGACCCCGACTTTTTGTCCAAACCAAAGAAGTATCTTTTGAATAATTCCACAGATAACAAATGTTATGATGAATATGAATATCTTTGTGATGAATATGGATTTGAACATATTGTTCCAGGTGAAAATTTAGGTATCTGTGGTGGAAGACAATATATTGCAGAACACTTTGAAAAGTCTGAAAACGATTTCATGTTTTTCTTCGAGGACGATATGTTTTTTTACAACGGTAAAGACCAAGTTTGTAGAAATGGATTCAATAGATATGTAAAAAACATTTATCAAATTTCCTTGGAAATTTGCAAGAAAGAAAACTTTGATTTTTTAAAACTTAATTTTTCTGAATTTTATGGTGATAACGGAACTCAATGGTCTTGGTATAATGTACCACAGGATGTAAGAGGAAAATTTTGGCCCAACAAGCCAAGACTCCCTGAAATTGGTTTGGACCCTAATGCCCCACGTACAAATTTCAAAGAGATACGGGTACATAAACAAATACCTTATGCTGTAGGTGAGGTTTATTATTGTAATTGGCCACAAGTTGTATCGAAGTTCGGTAATAAAAAAATGTTTTTGGACACAACTTGGGCACATCCATTTGAACAAACATGGATGAGTCATATGTTTCAATTAACTAAAAAGGGTGAATTGAACCCAGGTTTGCTCCTAACAACACCGACAGAACACGATAGATTCGAACATTACGACAGGTCGTTACGTAAAGAGTCATAACAATATATTTATTGTTATGGAATTTTTTATCAAGAAAAATGCAACTCTTCCGGTCTTGAAAATGCAAGTTGTTCAGGATGGTAGGTCAAGTTATATCCAATTCATGGAAAGTTTGGAAGTATCAACAATATTTTTTTCTATGGTTGATTATTATACAGGTGTACCCAAAATTGTTTCAGCTCCTTGTGAGATAGTTGCTTTGACTGGTTTGGAACTCGGAGCCCCAACAGAATATTATATTTATTACAAATTCACCGCAAGAGATACAAATACAGTAGGAAGATACCAAGGACAATTTCTTATAAAAAATGATGAGGGTAATCTTATTTTACCCATAAGAGAAGAATTGTACATCAACGTTCAAGATAGTTTTATTTCCGAACAAGCTTGTTGCTAATTTGATTAACAAGGAAGTTTTTTTATATTTATAAACGAATGAGTAAGGTAAATTTCACAATAGTGTGAAAGCCAATAAACCACTCGTAAATAGATATGATTAACTCACAAGAAATTGAGTCGTTCCTTCATGGAAACGACCCCGAAGAATTTATAGTTGCAATCGAATTTGACTACGTTTCAAATTCAATTTTCAAAATTAAAGAAATACCTGGTAAGGGTAAGGAAATCAGAAAAGATACTTTCATCCCGTTTGCGTGGGTTGGTGACCTACGCGGTCTCAATTTTTATAATGATTCCAAAATGGCACAAAAGGAAGCCATGTCAAAATATGGAATTGTTATTGATAAGTTAGAAACGAAGGGTAATGAACGTTTGGAAAAGGGAATGACTTTCATGGTCAAATCTTTAAAAGGTTACAGAGAACTTATACAATTTTTCAGAGACGGTGGTTGCGACCCTTGGGGAGAAAAAACAAAAGATAAAATAATGGTCCTCCCTCCCGTAGAACAATACCTTGTTTCAAAAGAAAAAAGATTGTTTAAAGGTTTCAACGATTACGATGATGTAACTCGTTTGGTGTTTGACTTGGAAACAAATGCGTTAAACCCAAAAGATGGTCGTATTTTCATGATTGGAATTAAAACCAACAAAGGTTACCACAGAGTAATCGAATGTCTTGACGAAACACAGGAAAAGGGAGCAATCATGGAGTTTTTCAATGTGATTGACCAAATAAAACCGAGTATTATAGGTGGGTATAATTCAGCGAACTTCGACTGGCATTGGTTATTTGAAAGAGGACAAAGACTTGGTATAGATATGAGAAAGGCAATCAAGTCACTTCATCCCCAACATTCATACACAAGAAAAGATACAATTCTAAAACTAGCTAATGAGGTCGAAGATTTTTTACAAACTTCGATTTGGGGGTACAACGTAATTGATATTATTCACGCTGTCCGTAGAGCTCAAGCGATTAATTCAAATATCAAAGCTGCGGGTTTGAAATATATCACAAAGTATATTGGTAAAGAGGCCCCTGACCGTGTATACATTGAACATACTGACATCGGTAAAATGTATTCAAACAAAGAAGAATATTGGCTTAACACACAAAACGGAAAATATAAAAAAGCTTCAGAATACCAAGATTTGGATATAAAGTTTCCCGGTGTCTATATAAAAACCACAGGAGATAATTTGGTTGAAAGATATCTTGATGATGACTTGGAGGAGACTCTCGCCGTTGATAAAGAATTTAATCAAGCGTCTTTCTTACTTGCCTCAATGATTCCAACCACTTATGAAAGGGTTTCAACGATGGGAACCGCAACTTTGTGGAAAATGTTGATGCTTGCTTGGTCATATAAACACGGATTAGCAATTCCCGCAAAACAAGACAAGACAGACTTCGTAGGAGGTCTTTCACGACTACTTAAGGTTGGGTATAGTAAGAATGTATTAAAGTTAGACTTCTCGTCCCTATACCCTTCTATTCAGCTTGTACACGATGTATTTCCTGAATGTGATGTAACAGGTGCAATGAAAGGGATGCTTAAGTATTTCCGTGATACTCGTATCAGATATAAACAACTTGCAGAACAGTTTGAGAAAACTGACCCACAACTTTCATCTTCATATTCAAACAAACAATTACCAATCAAAATATTCATCAACTCAATGTTCGGAGCCCTTTCCGCACCACAAGTTTTTGCTTGGGGAGACATGTACATGGGGGAACAAATTACTTGTACGGGTAGACAGTATCTCCGTCAAATGATTAAGTTTTTTATGAGTCGGGGTTACGTACCTCTTGTTATGGATACGGACGGTGTAAACTTTTCAAGTCCTGATGATGCTCATACCCACAAATATGTAGGGAGAGGTTTAAACTGGAAAGTAAAAGAGGGAAAAGAATATACGGGTCCTGATGCTGACGTTGCCGAATATAATGACATATTCATGAGAGGTGAAATGGCTCTTGACACTGACGGTGTTTGGCCATCTTGTATCAATCTTGCCAGAAAAAATTATGCGGTTATGGACGCAAAAGGAAAGATAAAATTGACTGGCAACTCAATCAAATCCAAAAAGTTACCACTCTATATTGAAGAGTTTTTGGATAATGGTATTAAGATGTTATTGAAGGGTGAGGGCAAAAATTTTATCGAATATTATTATGAGTACCTCCAAAAAATATTCGACCAAAAAATACCTCTTTCAAAAATCGCACAAAGAGCAAAAGTAAAATTGACCTTGGATGATTATACTAAAAGGTTAACTCAAAAGACAAAGGCGGGTAATAGTATGAGTAGAATGGCTCATATGGAATTGGCTATCCAAAATGGTTTGAATGTGAATTTGGGTGATGTGATAATGTATGTTAACAACGGGAAGAAAGCATCGCAAGGTGATGTACAAAAAATGACCGCAAAACAAATCAAAGACACAAATCAATACAACCTTAATTTGAATCCAAAATATAAACCCATTACCGAAGGCGTAATAGTTAATTGCTATATGTTGGACCAAAACATATTAGAAACAAATCCAGACACAACAGGTGAGTACAATGTACCGAGAGCAATTACGACTTTTAATAAAAGGATTGAACCGTTGTTAGTTGTTTTCAAACAAGAAGTACGTGACAGTCTTTTGGTTACAGACCCTGAATCTAGAGGTATTTTTACAACCTCACAATGTGAATTAATAAACGGAATGCCTTTCGAGGCTGGTGACCAAGATAGGTTACAAGAGGATGTTTTAGATATGACCGAACAAGAAATTAATTATTGGGAAAGAAGAGGTCTTCAACCTGATTATATGTATAAATTAGCTGAAGAGGGGTGGGAAGAACACCTTAACTAAAAGAAAAAAGGAATATGTTTTTTTTACATATTCCTTTTTTTTATGATTGTTTTAATCCGTCGGATGATAAGATATACCAACTACCACCACAAAATCTAAATTCGACACAGGCAAATCTGTCCATTTGAATTTCGTCGTATTCTTCGTCTATAAGACCAGAATCAGGAAGTACTGTCAATTTAGTCATAGATTTCACGACAATATGGTCTGATGTTGTTGAATCCAAAGTTAATGTACAACTAGCAACTCCTCTTACAATAATACAAGCTTCACCACTTGTACGATAATCTCTTTCTGATACTACAGAGATTTCGGAGGTGTTGATTGCCATTCCGTTTATAATTCTTCTTGACGGTATTGTTTTGACTATTCCCATATTAAATCACATAAATTTGACGTGGCATCGCCCTGAATTTCATTTGCTTGTTTAAATTTTCTGCTATTAGGGCTTCTCTTTCCATAACTTTTTCGGGTCTTAACCTTGTTAACCATCCTTCAGCACCAATCAATTCTTCCATCAATTTAGTCTTTTCGTCTTTTGCTTCGGTTGCTAAACTTTGATAATCCATGGTGATTTCAGAATCAGGAGTTTTTAAATTACCACTGTACTTACCTCTTACTCTTGAAAGAGTTTCTTTACAATAGGCAGTAAACCATCTTCTTACCCACTGTTGGCCAGGAACGTTAAGGTCTTCCCAACTCAACTCTTCTATTGGAACATCGGTTGGTAGTTTTATAATATCAGGATTTGCCTTGAGGCAGGAAGCTCTATCATCAGGACCCACATCATAATACCAATACCAAACAGCTTTACCGACATATAAACTATAATTCATCCAATCGAATCTACCACCTGGGGTGTTATATAAAAAGATGTTTCTCTTACCATCAGGTAAACCTGTGATTCTATATGTAAGAGAACCCCCTAAAATTCTATTAAGAATATTGGCTTCTTGCATTCTTATTAGATAGTCGAAACCTGACATCATAAAATAAGAACCCTGATAACCCATTTGTGCATATCCTGCTTCAGTTGCTCCTAATCCGATTCCACCGAAACCGAACCCTCCAATACCACCAAGTCCAAAAGCCGTCCATGGTTGATTTGAAAACCAAAGAAGTTCGTTTACTTCTCGTCCAGCTGGTATTTCGTAGTTTTGAGTATTTGCACTTAAAATAAAATAGTCTTTTTTCAAAACCCAAGGACCTGTAGTTTGGAGTCCAACGATTTTGGAATATGCGTAAGAGAATTGTTGTTCGAAATCCATAGTTCTTGTTACCAAAGCTCTTGCTACGGACTTTTCTGTCATGTTTAGATTAACTAAATTAACCCATTGACTATCTATTAACCATTGTAAGATATATTCCTCGTAATCTTGAATTGCGAGTTCCATCAAGGAATCCATCATCTCATCTTCAAGTTCAACGCTCCTTAAAGGTGCACCTAAAAGATGTTTGACTCTTGTATATATTCTACTTCTTTCTGGTTCAGGAATTACTGCCATATCAAATAAATATCTTTCTTATTCTATTTCGTGAATTAATGAACTCAAATCAAAAGAGTATATATCTTGACTTGATAGAGGTTCATTTTTAAATATCAAGATTCTGTTGGTTTTTGGGTGACTGAATATCATCCAATCAACATCATAATCTTTAACATTTCCAGTGTCAGAAAGAGATATGACGTTATTATCAATTTGAGTTGATGAAAATGGTTTAATTTGTGCGGTATATTCTTTACCACCCATTTTAATCATAATGTCAACCCCTTTGAAAGCATCTTTCTTCACACCATGTCCACCGATATGGGAAATTTTAACATCATCTCCGAAATATTCTTTTAGTTTGACTTCAGCATTATTTTCACTTTTCTGACCTCTTTTCCAAAGCACCAATAGAACATTTATTATGTTGATGAAATCCTCATTCTCTTTAGTGAAGATTTTACCCTTGAAGTGGTTTAATGCATTCAAGAATCTTTTTACTTCTTCGAAAGTTCTATTTTCTTCTTTTGAAAAATCGAATTTCTTTTCTGGTTTTCCGATACCTTCGATTTGTCTGTTCACGGCTTTCACTAAAAGACAAAATGCGTTGAAGTTTGTGTTCAAGTTATTTAATATTGACCTTCCTTCAGCAGACTCTACTCCGTAAAATCCAGACATTTCTTTTTCCGTAGAATCAACCCAAAATTGACCGAACACACTTTTCAAAATATAAGTTATACCGTCTTGGTATAATTTTTTAATTTTCCTATTGTTGATTAAAGAACTATAGTAAGCAACCTCAAAAGGTTGACAGAATTTTGGTTCTTTTTGTTCTGATATTATTTTTTTGAACTCGTTGGACTCCATAAGTTTTGTTTGTGTTTTCATCTCATACATTTTACTAACAAAGTCCCAATTCACAACTTTCCAAAAATTATTAATATATTCGTCTCTTTTGTTTCTGTATTTCAAATAATATGCATGTTCCCACAAATCCAAACCTAACAATGGAAATCCCCCTCCTTCGATAACGTTCATAAGTGGATTATCTTGATTGGATGTTGACATTATTTTCAAACCGTTTTTTGCGGTGAGAACCAACCAAACCCAACCAGAACCAAATCTTTCTTTGGCGATTTTTTCAAATTCTTTCTTGAATCTTGTAAACGTACCGTATTGTTTTGAAATTTTTTTATAAAGGTCACCTGTTAATCTTTTAGGTTCGGGTGTCAACATGTTCCAAAACAAAGCGTGGTTGAATGCTCCACCCGCATTATTTCTTATTGTTTTATCGTAACGACTGATGTTTTTAATAATCTGTTCTAATTCTAAATCACCGTATTTTTTCTTAGCCAAAGCGTCGTTTAACTTATCCACATATCCTTTATAATGTTTGTTGTAATGGAAGTTCATCGTTTCAGAGTCGATGAATTGTTTGAGGGCTGAGTATGAATAGGGTAATTTTTCTATTCCTATTTTTTTCATTTCTTGTATTAACAACTTCTTTTCTTGACTAGCTCTTCTTTCGACTATTCTTTTTTCAAGTTGTTCAATTTTTTCTTCTAGTTTATTCATGAGATTGAGTTATTACTATAAATAACTCATAATTTGATTAATGCCTATGTTCGTTGATTTTTTGTAATATTTCTTCAACGTAATCTGCGGGAGTATTGTTATCACCCATGACTGTGGCAATAACATGTTTTTTCTTATTTAATATATCGTAAATTATACCCTCGATTGTATTTTCGAATATAGGGTAGTATACAAGTACATTATTTTTTTGACCATATCGGTAGGCTCTATCTTCGGATTGAGAGTGGTCGGAAGGTAAAAAGGATAAGTCGTTCATTATCACTGCTTCACCGGAGGTAAGGGTGATACCAACACCCGCGGCTTTTATGTTTCCAACAAAAACTTTTATTTTTTCATTTTCTTGGAATTGGTCAACACTAAACTGTCTTTCTTGTTTAGACATCGACCCATCAAGTTTGACCGCGGTTTTTCCAAAATGTTCACAGATTTTATTCAATGAGTTTGTGAAGTTACAAAATATGATTACTTTTTTTCCTTGTTCTACAATGTTTTCGGCTAATTCTATTGTTTGTGTAATTTTTTCGTCAGCGATAATTTGACGTACTTTTGTAAGTTTGGTAAATTGAACCGTTAGAGATTTAGATTCTTCTGGATTTTTCTCATACCAATTATAGTATTCTCCCATTACTTCCTCATATTCTTTGGATTTTAATCTCAAATAAACAGGAGTAATAATTTTGTCAGGTAAATCCAAAACGTCTTCTTTCAATCTTCTTAATAACAAATTTGAAGTTCTGTCTCTCAATTCTTCCAAATTAGATGCACCCATAACATTCCAAACTTTTCGGGGTCCTACTCTAAATTGATACCCTTCACAATACCTTATTACATAAGCTATCCAATTTTTTGCGACGGGTGAGTCAACCAAACTCAAAAGATTATAGTAGTCAATTGGTCTTGATGTCATTGGAGTACCTGTCAAAAGCCAAAGTCTATCAACTTTTTTTACGATATCGTTGATTAATTTTGTCCTTTGTGCTTGAGCATTTTTGATATAGTGTGCTTCATCAACAACCACCAAATCAAAATTGGCCCCAAGAATTTGCGATTCATTTTTTCTTTTAGTGTCATGGAAATTTTTTATAATGTCATAATTTATTATAACGAAATCTTCTTTATCCGAAAAATTTTTTCCCTCTGCAATATAGACGGTTCTATCTGTATAATTTTCGATTTCTCTTTTCCAGTTAATTTTGAGGGTTGCTGGGCAAATTATCAAAATCTTTTTTGCTCCCGTTTCTAAAGCGGCAATTATTGTAGATGTTGTTTTTCCGAGACCCATGTCATCGGCTAAAATATATCTTTTATTTTCAACTAGTTTTTGTATTGATTCTTTTTGATGGTTGAGTGGTGGTCGATTTGAATATTTCTCAAAATCTATTACCACGTCTTTGACTGTATTGTCTTTTATTACCGCAGCTTTGGGTAACCAAAAATCATGTAATTGTTCATTTTCAAAAACTTTACCCCAAATGTGATATGCTTTTTCTTTGTCGGCCAAAAGTTTTTCAACCCAAACTTTTTCCGGTATAGTTGTGTAGAGTTTGTCGTCCGCTAATTTTTGAGCAAAGTAGGCGTCAAGTATTACCCACTTCTTTGCGACTTTAGGTTGTTTGTCGTGATTATTAATTATGTATTCTGACTGACTCCTTGTTGGGTAGAATTTTTTATTAACTTGAGACTTTCTTTGCAGTTCAAGAATGTAGTTGTTTCCACCTTGATAGTTTTCTAAAAGGGTCAGTGCTTTGGATTCTAATGTAAGTTCTTGAGCCATTATTTTATTTCAATAGAAGTCCTTCCGTCCTCCCAATACGCTTCTCCTCCGTAGTAAACTAGTATCTCTTCGTTGGGTTCAATATCTCGTAGTGCAAAAAATTCAAAAACGTTTTCGTCGTAGACAGACCTCCAAGTTGCATTTGGATTTTCGCTATGGTTGTATAGACAAGCCGAACCCAAACCGATAACTTGTTTTTCCCACTCTGTTCCCGATGGCCAGTTAAATCTGTAATTCAGAAGTACTGAAGATACGTCACCATAATTCATACCTATTTCAATTACGGGACAGATTTCAAATACATCACCCTCTTTAATTTTCTTTTTTGCAAACACACCACGACCATGGATAGGACTATAGTTTATGTATATTTTGTCTGATGGAAGTATTTTCATAACAAATAGTTTGGATTAAATATAATAATATTCAAAGTATTTATCAATAATGGAAAATTTAGTTCCTATAACGAGACTCGGTAAGTTTTTTGGTGGTGAAGACTATGCTTTGGACATTGGTATGGGTGAGGAATGGCTTTTGGGAGATATGAATTTTACAGTAATTCTTTATAGAATTGACCGTTACAAAACCAAGACTGATGATGTATATGGTGAGGTACTAGAAGACGGGATTCAGTTTTTGGCACCCGTTGAATTAAAAGGGTACGTGCAAGTAATGGCACCGACGAATAAATTTTTGGGTAATTCAAGAGTCGAACAACAAGAACCTGGTAACATGAGGTTTAGTGTGTACCAAAAAACTTTAGAAGATTTGGGGGTTGAAATATTCATGGGTGATTATTTGGGATATTATGAAACTGAAGATAGAGTAAGGTATTACGTGGTAAGTGATGATGGTTATGTAAGGTCTGATAATAAACATACTTACGGTGGGTACAAACCGTTTTATAGAACCGTTGTTGCCACTTATGTGAGTGAAAATGAATTCAAAGGTATATGACAAAGTTTATAATGAATGAAGAGGGTAATAAAGCAGTAATTGTTACTGAAGGTTTGATTGATTTTCTAGCCGACAAACTCAAAGACGTGTTAGGAGATGATTCTTACGAAAAATTAAAAAAACAATTTGGGTTTGATGGTGAAAAAGGGTCCAAAAAAAATCAGGTAGAAATTCCTGAAGATTTATCTTCAAAATACAATTTCCATCAAATTCCTGATGGAAAAAATAATTTTCGTTCAGCTCAACTTCCAGCTGATGTCCTTGCTTCGGTTATTAAAAAATTTAATATAAAAAATATTATACGTCTTAATGGTGATGGTAATGATTCCTACCACAGGGAAGCAAGTAAAAAACTATCAAGAGCCGACGAAAAAAAAATATGTGAATCTATGGATTGTAGTTTCCATGAGATAAAGGCACACTCCGGTTACAAGTTAGGAGAGGGTTATACCACTTCTTTGAGTAACGTTGTTCCTATTTTACAAAAAGGTAATACGTTGATACATTGTGCTCATGGTGCAGATAGAACTGGTGGTTTAGTTGGTGGGTATCTGAAAAAAACAGGTAAGATGAAAGATGTTGATGATTTGTGGGATTATACAACAAAATACAATGGCTGGAAAAGAATGATTAATGCTGGTAGATTTTTCGGTTCAGGGTATGACAAATACGCAGACACTTTTTATCCGTTACCTGATTTGAAAAAAAAGTATGAAAAGTAATGAAAATTGTAATTTCTGAATCTCAATTTGAGTCTTTGTTCGATGGGAAAAGAGTTATGGTTTATTATAATCTCCATAAACATACTTTTTCGATTACTTATAACGGTAAAGTAATTATGCATGCCGATATGGTCAAACTTGACGATGTAGAGTTCAGGGTTAGAAAAGGTGGTAAAGAAAGAGTAAGAGATGAAAAAAGAAAAAATGTTCACGCCTTCGTAATAGGTGATTTGGTTGATTATTGTGAACACCCATGTTCTGATATTTCTGAACCTGATTACGGTGAGGTGATAAGTTACAACCCTTACTCGAATGATAGTTTTGTGGTCAAAAGCACTGATGAACCTATTTACAATGCAGATAGTGTTTTGTTGATAAATTCGAAAAATAAAATCTTTGTATTAGATTAAGATGCCATTTCCAAAACAAATAAAAAAAACATTACCGCTAGTTCCAAAGAAAGAGTTATCTGCAAGGAGGGAACAATTGTTAGAGTATATTAACAAAGATGGTACCTACCTCCCAAAATCTGTTTTGCATGCTGATTTGGATAGAGGAATGTTAGATTTCACCAAAACAGAATTAGAAGTTGTAACGGCAGGAAAGTCGGTTCCTTTACTTGATAGAATTATTACTACACAAAACTGGTCACAATATTTGGAAACTTGGCAGTTTGTTGATTTAGATTATAACCCAAGTCCGCCTTTCATGACTGTTGTAAGAGTTCCGGAGGTTAAGTATGGTACCAATCCTTCTCTACAATATACCATACCTAATCGTAAACAATTTTACTACGCCTCCGTTCCAACTTGGAATGGGAATGAACAGGGTATGGACATTTACACTATACCCCAACCTGTACCAGTAGACATTAATTACAGTGTGAAAATTATTTGTAATAGAATGAGAGAGTTGAATCAACTTAATAAAATTGTAATGCAAACTTTTTCATCTAGACAAGCCTACACATTTATCAAGGGTCAATACGTCCCAATCATTATGAACAATGTTTCCGATGAATCACAATTACAGATGGATGCTAGAAAATATTATGTTCAAAGTTATGATTTCACGATGTTGGGTTATTTGATAGACGAAGAAGAATTTGAGGTCAAACCAGCGATTCAAAGATATATGTTGGTCACAGAGGTTGATACTTCTTTATTCAAAAAGAAAAGAGATAAACAACCACCTAACCCTGATGAGTTCGAAACTACTTGGTTATTTGTTACAGGTAACACAATACTTTCCGAATATATCGAGTATACTGCAAACATGAGTCTTTTGAATAATGAAAATATTGATACTTGGGATGTTTATATCAATAACCTTTATTATGGTTCAGACGTTCAAACGATACAGATTACAACTAACGACGAATTAAGGATTGAGGTAACTAAAGTGAATCCGTCTTTGGAAGGAAGTTTGTTGTTTGAAAACAAACTTATTTAGTCCTCTCCGTATATATCTTTTTTTTCTTCACACTTTTCTACAATTAATTGCTCAAGAAATTTATAAATTTTAAGACCCCTCTTATCACAGTACTTTTTTAACATCTCGTGTATTGCAGGGTCAATTTTTATATTCTTTATTTCTTTCTTTGTTTTCATGGTAGAAAAAAGGCAGAATTTATTCCTACCGTTTACAAATACATATCCAAAAGTAAAGTTTTTTGATATAGTAATGAATATTTATCAAGAAAATAAATCTGCATTAAGATAACTCAATAATGGCAACAGCACAAGCAAATCAAAAAGTTTACGTATCACCTGGGGTTTATACCTCCGAAACGGATTTATCATTCGTGGCACAAAGTGTAGGTGTTACTACATTAGGTTTAGTTGGCGAGACAATTAAAGGTCCAGCCTTCGAACCAATTTTCATTACAAATTACGATGAATTCCAAGCTTATTTCGGTGGTACTGAACCAGTGAAATTTGTTAACACACAAATTCCGAAATATGAAGCGGCTTACATCGCTAAATCATATTTACAACAATCCAATCAATTGTTCGTAACGAGAGTATTGGGTCTTTCGGGTTATGACGCGGGTCCATCTTGGTCTATTCGTGTTACGGCAAATGTTGACCCAACTACAATTGGTTTGAGTTCTGCCGTTGGAACTGTGTTCACTGCAAACTTCACAGGTTCATCTTCAGGAAACACAATCGAAATAACAAACCCTTCTAATTTACCAAACGAAGTTGAGAATAATCTTAACACTCAAATCAGAATGTCTGATGGTAGTGTTTCAACATTACAAGGATTTTTCAATTCTTACTTACAAGATGTTTATAGTTCAGGAGCAACTTCAGGTAATACTGTTTCTATCTTTGGTGCTATACCTGAAAATGATTTCAACTCTTTAGATGCAACATATATCTATCAGAACAATCCTTTAGAGACTTACAGTGTTAATTTAGTTGATAACGATTTGTCTGCAGGTTCTAACGATGTTTGGTATTATGCAAACTTCGTTGATACCACAGGTGATGCTTATACAGGATATTCATTTTATTTCGTAACAAGCTCATTCACCGCTACAACAGGTACTTCAAGTTTTGCTGGTACAATATCAGGTGCTTCCTTCAGTTTTTCAGGAACTGCCTATAGCGACTTTAATGATATGGTTGTTGCAACAGTTCGTTCAAGAGGTATATCTTTATTTACAAATACAAGTACAAGTGTCAATCATGGTCCTGTGTACGAAGTAAGTGCAACAACGGGAGTAACTATGGTTTGTACTGAACAATATTCCGGTGTAACAAGTAATCCGTTCGGAACTTTCTTGTTATCAGGAATTACTAACGATGCAGATACTTTCTCATTTGAAGTTTCTTTATTGGCATCTTCCCCTCAATATATTACAAAGGTTTTAGGAATTGACAACTTTGGAAAATCAAGAACTCAGGTTCCTATCTATGTTGAAGAAATTTATCCAGGTTCGTTGAACGAAGCTTATAATCAAGGGTATATTCGTGGATTAGATTGTGAGTTAGTTTCTTTACCTGGAGCAAGGTCTCAAGACCCCGCTTCAATTGCTTACAAGTGTCAAAGATACCAATCTCCTGAAACTCCTTTCTTGGTTTCGGAATTAAGAGGTAATAAGGTTTACAACCTTTTCAAATTTATATCAATTTCGGATGGTGACTCTGCGAATTTTGAAATAAAAGTTTCAATCGCAAATCTATCTTTCAATAATATGACATTTGATGTTTTGGTTAGACAGTTTTTTGACACTGATTCAAATCCTGTTGTAATTGAAAAGTTCACTAACTGTAATATGGACCCAAGCACTAATAACTTTATTGCTAAAAAGATTGGTTCTTCTAATGGTGAATATGCTCTTATTTCAAAATATATCATGGTAGAAATGGCAGACGGAGCACCAATTGACGCTCTTCCTTGTGGATTCTACGGTTATAGACAAAGAGAATATGAGACTACAGACAATCCGTCACCAATGATTAAGTATAAAACAAAATACTTCTATCCTGGCGAAACAATTATGAATCCTCCTTTTGGAACATCTTCTGGAGGTTCAAATACAGTTGAGTCTGCTGGTGATGTAATAAGAAGAAGTTATTTAGGATTCTCTTCACAATATGGTATTGATGAATCTTTCCTTTCTTATAAGGGTAAACAAAATCCAACTAATTGGGTGAGTTCAGCATTTGAGGTTCCTGGTGAAAACTTCAACTATTTGAGTAAAGGTTTCCATATGGACTCAGGTGCGACTGTAGTAACAATATCAAATTCTTATCAAACAAGTGGAGAAACCGCTTTCGAGTGTGGTACCGCAAGCTTCACTAGTGACCCAGATACTCAAGAGAATCCTTATTATTTTATATACTCTAGAAAATATACAGTATGTTTTGCTGGTGGATTCGATGGATGGGACGAGTATAGAGAATTTAGAACTAACCAAGACAGATTCCAATTAGGTGCTTCGGGTTATTTAGCAGGTGCTTCACCTTCTTCAAAATATCCTACAGCAACTGGAGACGGTTTGTTCAAGAGAATTACAGTTCAGAACAACACATCTGATTTTGCAAATACCGACTACTATGCTTACTTATTGGGTATTTTGACTTATCAAAACCCTGAAGCAACAAACATTAACGTTTTTGCAACTTCAAGTATAGATTATGTTAACAACTCGAATCTTTGTGAAGAGGCTATTGACATGATACAATTCCAAAGAGCAGATTCTGTTTACATTGTAACAACACCTGACTATAACATGTATACTCCTGATGGAACTAGTCAATTCGAAATTATCTATTCTCAAGAAGCTGTAGATAATCTCGATAACACAGGAATTGATTCTAACTACACAGCGACTTACTATCCTTGGATTCTTGTAAGAGATACTGTCAACAATACCCAAATCTACCTACCACCAACGGGTGAGGTTGTTAGAAACTTGGCGTTGACAGATAATATTTCATTCCCATGGTTCGCGTCGGCGGGTTACACAAGAGGTCTTGTTAACTCAATCAAAGCTAGACAAAAACTTACACAAGAAGACAGAGATACTTTGTATCAAGGTAGAATCAATCCAATTGCTACTTTCTCTGATGTTGGAACAGTTATTTGGGGTAACAAAACATTACAAATTGCTGATTCAGCTCTCAATAGACTTAACGTCAGAAGATTGTTGTTACAGGCACGTAAGTTGATTTCAGCAGTCGCAGTAAGATTATTGTTCGAACAAAACGACCAAATTGTAAGACAACAATTCTTGGATAGTGTAAACCCAATATTAGATGGTATCAGAAGAGATAGAGGTCTTTACGATTTCCGTGTGACTGTATCCTCTTCACCTGAAGATTTGGATAGAAACACTCTTACAGGTAAAATTTATCTTAAACCGACAAAGGCTCTCGAGTTCATTGATATTGAATTCTTCATCACACCAACTGGAGCGTCTTTCGAAAATATCTAAAAAAATGGGGGGGGACTTGTTCCCCCCTTTTAGCCAAAAATGAAAAAAGAGTTCAAAGAAGGATTTGAAGAACAAGGAACTCCTGATATGAAATATTACGCTTTCGATTGGGATGATAACATTGTTCACATGCCAACGAAGATTATACTTAAGAATGATGTTGGTGATGAGGTCGGTATGTCTACTACTGATTTTGCAAAATACAGAGAAAAAATAGGTAAAGGTCCCATAGATTATAATGGTGAAACTATTGTAGGTTATGCAGATAATGCTTTTAGAAACTTCAGAACAGAAGGAGATAAAACATTTTTAATTGACGCAATGAAGGCAGAACAAGGACCTGCTTTCGAGGACTTCAAAGAAGCAATTAATAATGGTTCAGTTTTTGCTATAATAACGGCCAGAGGTCATAATCCAAGAACTTTAAAACAAGCGGTCTACAATTATATTGTTGACGGTTTCGGAGGTATAGATAAAGACCAACTTGTGAAAAATTTAAGGAAGTATCGTGATTTCACAGACGAAGAGGAAATGTCAGACGAAGAAATGATACGTACATATTTGGATTTAAATAGGTACCACCCCGTGTCTTTCGGGTCGGAGAAGGGGGCAACTAGTCCCGAAGAGTTAAAGATTATGGCGATGGACGAATTTGTATCCTACATTAAGGAACTTGCGCATGAGTTAAATAAAAAAGCCTACCTCAAAAATGATGTAAAAAATCGCTTTGTACCAAAAAAACCATCTATAGGATTTTCAGATGATGATTTAAAGAATATAGAAGTAATGAAGAAACATTATGAAGGTAAACCAGAGGATAAAGTAAGAACTTATTTTACTGGAAAAGGCAAAGAAGAATTTAAATAATGAATATAGTTAGATAAAAAAAAGTCAATAGAAATATTTTTGAAACCACTATATTTATACTATATAAACGAAGAAACAAAAAAAACTAATATATCATGGCTGATTTACTAATGAAAATGCCGATACCGTATGAACCGAAACGTCAGAATCGATTCATATTAAGATTCCCATCTAGTTTGGGTATCAACGAATGGTTCGTGGAAAGTGCAAAAAGACCTTCAATCAAAATTGCAGGTACAGAAATTCAATTCTTAAATACTTCAACATTCGTTGCTGGAAGATTCAATTGGGACCCAATCTCGGTTAAATTTAGAGACCCTATCGGTCCATCTGCGGCACAAGCCTTAATGGAATGGGTTCGTTTACATGCTGAATCTGTGACAGGACGTATGGGTTATGCTGCGGGTTACAAAAAAGATGTGGACCTCGAAATGTTGGACCCAACAGGGGTGGTTGTAGAGAAGTGGATTCTTTACGGAACTTTCTTAACAAGCGTAGATTTTGGTGCGTTAGGATATTCAACAGATGCATTGGCTGATATCACAGCTGAGTTGAGAATGGATAGATGTGTGTTAGTTTACTAATACTCTTTATAAAAAATCAATACTTTTTATATTTAACCGTGGAGACTTAAACTCCACGGTTTTTTTATGGAAGACAAATCAAGAGAATACGGACAACAAAATTTAACATTACCACATGACGTGGTTCCATTGCCTTCACAAGGCATTTTTTATAAAAATAAAAAGAAATCAGTTAAAGTCGGATACCTTACAGCTTCTGATGAAAACATTCTTATGGGGGGAGGGACTGACCTTACAACCAATTTGTTAAGGGCTAAAATCTACGAACCCGATGTCAAAATCGAAGACTTGTTGGAAGGTGACGTAGAGGCTATCCTTATCTTTTTAAGGAACACTTCTTTTGGTCCTGAAATTAATGTTAACGCTACAGACCCAAAAACAGGAAAACAATTCACTACTCAAGTCAGTATGGATGAACTTAACATTATCAAAGGAGAAACTCCATCAGAGGACGGAACGTTCACAACAATCCTACCCAAGTCAAATTCACAAGTAAAATTGAGACCACTTACTTATGGTGAAATTATGGAGTTGAGAAAATTCGAAGAAAATTATCCAAAAGGAAGAGTGGTACCAAGTGTAACTTGGAGATTGGGAAGGGAGATAGTGGAATTAGACGGAGAAACAGATAAAGGAAAAATTGCAAAGTCTTTAGAGATTATGCCTATAATGGATTCCAAACACATCAGAAGATATTTGGACCAAAATGAACCAAGATTAGATATGAGAAGAGAAATTACAACCCCATCAGGAGAAAGACTAACAGTTAACGTTGGTTTTGGGGTTGAATTTTTTCGCCCTTTCTTTGGATTATAGAAAAGGACAATTAGACGAATTTTATTATCTTAATACATTAATGAAAATCAGTTGGGCTGATTTTATTGACATGCCCATATTTGTCAGAAAATATCTTTTGGACAAGTGGTTAGAACTCAATAGTAAGAGCTAAAACTTCATTTAATCTATTTATTAATAAATCACGGTAAATGCAAGATGCAAACAACCAAAATTCCAAGGATTATTTAAATGAACTGAAAGAAAATTTGAATTTTCTTTCTTCAGACAAATTAAAGCAAGCAGTTGCTAATATGGACGAATATGCTCGACAACTGAATAATACATTCGGGCAATCGAGACAAAGGATTTCTGCAGCAATGGTTGCACTTACAGATGCAGAACCAAGGATTGTAAGGTTGGGAGGTAGTATACTTAAGACCTACGAAACAATGGAGGACATATCCAAAGCCCTTCAAAGGAATGTTCTCATGAATGAAGAGATTGTTGCGGGAGTTTATGCAACAAGTAAAGTTTTGGGAGAAGATGCTGAAACTTTAACAAAATCATTCTCAGACGCGGGATATCAGGCATCTCTCATCGGACCACAAATGAGTGAAGCTGTTGTTAATGTACAGAATTTAGGACTCAATACCAAACAAGTGATGGGAGTTGTCCTATCCAACATGTCTGACCTCAATAAGTTTAATTTCCAAAATGGGGTTCAAGGAATGACCAAAATGGCAGCTCAAGCCGCCATGGTCAAATTTAATATGGCCGACGCACTTGAATTTGCAAATAGAGTACAAGACCCCGAGGGTGCAATCAATATGGCGGCAGGACTACAGAGACTTGGTGCTGCTGTTGGGGCTTTAGCTGACCCATTTGCTATGATGAACGCCTCAATTAATGACCCTGGTGCTTTACAAGATTCGCTTATCAATATGACTAAACAGTTTTCTTACTTCGACGAGAAAACTAAAACCTTCAAAATTAGTCCACAGGGAATTCTGACTATGAAGGAAATTGCCAAAGAGACAGGTATAAGTTATGATAACTTGGCGAAATCCGCAATCGGTGCTCAGGAACTTGATAAAAGATTATCTCAAATCAAACCTTCTATTAAGTTCGGTTCTGAAGAAGACAAACAATACATAGCGAACTTGGGTGCAATGAATGCTGAAGGTGAATATACTATCAAGATGGATAGTGGAATTGAGAAAAAGTTGACGGACTTAACACAACAAGAGTTTGATGACCTAATCAAACAACAAAAAGAAGCCCCAAAAACAGTAGAAGACATTGCCAGAATGCAGTTAAAATCTTCAGACGCAGCAAAAGCGGCGTTGGAATCTATCAATAAGGCATATTACAACGGTGTGGTATCTGCTAGGTTTGTCAGAGAAAATATAGACGCAATCAATAAAGGTGCAACCATAACCACAGGTGCACTTTCACAAAACGTAAGTACCGAAAGATTTAGAACCACTTTCGAAAATATTTTTGATACTGCTAGAGAAAGAATAAGTAAAGTTGTACAGGACCCTTCAAAAATAGGTGAGGTAATTAAACAATCTTTGGATGATTTGAAAAAGGGGTCTGGTAATATCTCAAAAGACTTACTTGGAGAAGCCAAAGGAATAATAGAAAATTTAGAAAAATCCAAAGGACAGGTTGGGAAAGATTCATTCATAGGACAGCAGTTCGACAATTTTATAAAAAAATTGGGTGATATTGAAGCAATACAAAAAGCTCCAACCGTAGGAGGAAAAACGGGTACAAAAGTTGAACCAATTGTAAGTTCAATTTTGTTTGGAAACCAACAACAGGCTCTACAGAATTACGTATTATCAGAAAACAAGACTGAAATTAAGGAGTCCAAAACGACAGTTGATTTTACAGGAGACGTAACTTTCAAAGTTGTAGCTCCTCCAGGTATGTCAGCCCAACAATTTGAAACTTACATTGCAAGTGACGAGTTCAAAAAATTAGTTTACAACCACTGGTTATCCAAATCAAAAGAATTAGAAAGGGTAAGATAATTGTTTGAAAAAATTATCCTTAACCTATTTATATTAAAATAACTTGATGGGTACAACATTAGACTTTGCAAGTTCAGATGCGTTTAGAAAAAAGTTGATGACAAGGAACTTGACCCCCTATGCCAAGTCCCCAAGAAGAATTACCCCACCAATAAATTTTGAGTATACTCAATCTGATTATGCTGTCAAAGATTCACCTGATTCTTTAATTGATACACCGTCTTTTGCGGATGGATTGTACCCACTAAATCAGTATGGTGCTGAGGGTGGTTACAAACAAGTCCCTGACCCAGGTGCTCTGATGAATTCAAAATCTAATGAGGGTGAATACGATTACAGGGATGCAAATATTGTTGTAGAAGCTCCAATAGCGAGAGACCAAGGATTTCCTGGAGTGGCTCCAGCTTGGAGACCACTTAATGCTTACTCCACCAATAACAGTTTGGATGGTGGTGAAGTGATTGCCCAACTTGAAACAGTAAGACCTGACCAAGACAGACTTCCGAATGGAAACCCATATCAACCACTTCAGTTTGTACCGAGTTCTTATGGTCCTGTTTCAATACTTTTAAATCCTGACCCACAGGGTACAAACGGACTTTTGAGTTCTGACTCATATATTCAAAGATTTGGTGCTACAAGATTGAAACAGTTATTTCTTGACCGTATTGCCCAAATTCAAATAAGACAAACTATTGGTAGAGCGAATGCTTTCAATGTAAGGAGTGGAACCGACGTTTTGAATTTGGTTACAGGAATAGTACCACTGATTGAGCCGAACTACCAAATTACTTTACCTGCTAATCCAATCATAGCAGCTACGGATTTTGCATTGAGACTTGCTGGAAGTTATATTCCTGTTTCCCCTATACCAGGTTCATATTGGGATACGAGTGTACAGTTGGGCCAACCAACAACAATTCAACAAATAAGTAACGCATTTAAGAACAGTGCAACAGGTAAGTTTTTCAACAGATTATTAGGTGCGAACAAGACTGGTTCACAAATCATGTATAATAACATGGGGGGTGGACAGAAGTCGAGACTTTTTGGAAACATTGATTTCAATAAGTTTAAACCAAGTTTCGAAAGAACTCTTTTCGATAGAAGTGGAGGGGCTCTTGTTGGTGCAACAAGTAATAACAGTAACTTCTATGTTGGTTCAACCACATCTGACCCATCAAGAGTATTTTCTCCCGACGGTCAGATACCTGTTAATGAATTTGGATTGGAACAACAATCCCCTGTGTATGGACCTTCGGAACTAGCCCAACTATATGAAGGACCAAACCAAGAGGTCAAACTTGGTGCTAACGGACCTACGTATTCAAACGGAGGAGGGATAGAGGGTGGATTTACTTGGGTGTCTCCAAAATACAGAGGTAACGCTGGTAAGAAGGTTGGATTAGAGGGAGAAATAATTACACCTGACCAAGATTTCAAACCATCATCTTATAATAAAACAGAATCGACAAACTTTGAATTTAAAGAAGGTTCTATTTTATTTGACACTCAAAGATTAATTGATAGCCAACCTCAAGGAGGAAAAAGACTTCAACACGTTGGAAATGCGATAGACCAAGTAAGTAAAATTTTCCATGACGGATATAAGGAAATGACAAAAGGTTCTAGAGTTCTTGCATATGTAGGGGCGGTAGGACAAGAGATTGGTACAGAATATTGTAGGGTTTTTGCTAAAGACACACCATATCTTCAGTATAACGACTTACAGAAAACAAATGGTATGACTACGGAGGGAAGAAGATTTTCTTATTCTGTTCTAGATAAGACATATAACCTGAACATAGCACCAAACAAAAGAGAAGGTGGTCAAGATTCTTCAAACCTAATCACCGCAGGAAATTCTGCCTTTGCAAAAAAATATATGTTCTCACTCGAGAACTTGGCTTGGAGAACATCCAACACACCTGGTTATACTGTTAATGATTTGGCAGTTTGTGAGAGAGGTCCTAATGGTGGTAGAGTAATGTGGTTCCCACCTTATGGTTTGACCTTCAATGAAAACGTAAGTGCAAACTGGAAATCTAACGATTTCATCGGAAGACCAGAACCAATCTATACATACAACAACACAAGTAGGTCAGGAAGTATCACTTGGAAAATGGTGGTAGACCACCCGTCAGTTCTTAACATGATTGTTAATAAAGTATTGGGTAAAGAATCGAATGCTGAAAGAATCAATAGCATCCTTGATTCATTTTTTGCTGGATGTAGAAAATATGACCTATATGAATTAGCCAAGAGATACTACACGATAAATCCTCAAGATTTGTATGAGTTACAAACAATTATAACTTCGGGAGATTTATCAAGAGAACAATTGGGGGCGGCTGTAAGAACCGTTCAGTCGGGAGTTGAAGGAACAAGAGAGGATGTGAGACAATCTACACCACAAGCATCAACAACTATAGATTTCTCAAGTCTTCAAAATGTCGGATTATTTTTTGATAATGATTACCCGAAAGAAAATGGTTCAACCGATTACACATCACTTTATACTTCTTATATCGGTAGAGAATCCACGTATACTCAAAAATCTCCCGATACTGAAAATTTATTCGATAAAGGGGTAATTCCTAGTTATGAAGCGCTCAATCAGTTTAAGTTGGCTTTGGCTAAAGCTTTCGAAGCAAACCCCGAAGGAACAGTGACTTTGATAATTGATGCAAGTTGTTCTGCACCCGCAACCGATGCCTACAACAAGAGTTTAGCTAAAAGAAGAATAGACTCAATGGTTTCCTATTTCAACAATGACCCTGCCTTGAAACAGTTTGTTAGTTCTTCCCCACAAAGACTTATTGTTAAAGAAGGAACTCCGTTCGGTGAAAACACAAGCTCAACACCAAAAATAAGTAAAACAGATACAGGCCCTTTTGACGTTTCAACTTTTGTTCCTAACGCCCAAACTTTCAACTGTTCTGATAAGAATGCGACAGGTACATTACAAGTTAAAGGAGGAGACCAAGTCGGACCAAGTGATGTTTATACGGTTGGTGCAATGGCTTGTAGAAGAGCATTCATTTCTAAAATAGAATCTACTTTAACACAACCACCAAAAGTACCTACAGCACAACCTACACAACAAGTTCCTACAAATTCACAACAAGGTAATGTTCCACCTAAAACATTTCCAGCGACTGAAGTAGAATTAACTTGGACGGAAAAAGACAATATAACAAAAAGGGTTTTAAGAGGTTTACTTTCCGAATGTGATTACTTTGAAACAATCAAGGAAGAAACACCAATGGTTTACGATAGTTTGAAAGAAAAACTTAAGTTTTTTCAACCAGGTTTCCATTCTATGACACCTGAAGGATTAAACACTAGGTTAACTTTTTTACAACAATGTATGAGACCTGGTGATACAATACCTACAATCAAACAAAAAACCCCACAAAGTGCACCCGAACTTGAGTATAATAATGCTATCAATACCTCATTTGGTACACCACCAGTTTTAATTTTAAGAATAGGGGACTTTTATAATACAAAGATTATTCCAACGTCTTTGTCACTCACTTACGAAGATTTAGATATTAATCCTGAAGGTATTGGTGTACAACCTATGATTGCAAACGTTACCTTACAATTTAATTTTGTAGGTGGAAGTGGTCTCAAACAAGCAGTTGATAAATTACAAAACGCATTAACGTTTAATTACTATGCTAACACAGAAATATATGATGACAGAGCCGATGTTACGGATACAAGTTACAAGGTATTGGACAAAAATTTCCTAAATTCTATTGGTGCACAACCACCAGCAGCCACTAACAATCAAACTCAAAATCTTAATGGGCAATCAAACGCATCAACAATAGGAACTATATTGACTAACTTCATAACAGAGACTAGTGAATATGGAAGAATTTCTTATAAAGAATATATGAACAAATTTGTGGCTGAAACACAAACTTATTTTCAAAACGTAGTTAACAAACAACAAGAAATACTCCAACAATATAATCACGGAATGATGCAAATAGTAACATCCGAGAGAAAATATATAAACGGAAATTTCTTGACCAACGGACCTGACATTATCAAAATTTTAGGAAAACCAGAAAGTATGGAATCCAAAGTGAACAAAATTTTCAAGGACTACGAAGATGATTTGGAAAGTAATAATGAAAATACAATGGATTTGTTCATAAAATGGATGGAGAACCCAAGTAAAAATTTTAATCCAAAGGTTAGAAGACAACTCAAACAAAACATGAAAAATTTTGTTAAGTCAAAAAAAGGAAATTATTTGAGTGCGGCAACCAAAATTGTACAGGATTTGTCAATTCAACAACAAAATCTTTTGGGGTATTTCAGTAGAGCCAACACTTTGATATTCGGTCAAACAATAGGTACCTTGGGAACTGATGGACTACAACAAGCAAACGGAAACGTTAAAGTTTATAATATCTCTGGTACAACAGAGGTATTGAGGACTGCCGATTCATACACTGAAACGTTGGAAGAGTTGAGAGGAGATATTGGAAAGATTGCAGAAAATATAAAAGAGTTCTATACTTTTATATCAACAAATTATTCCTTCAGTTTAGGTAGTACGGATTATGAGGGTAAACTTATATTTGGTGAAAAAGAAGAACAAACTCTTTACACAAACGGTCTCAAAGAAGATGTGTTCTATCCTTTCTGTAAATTACCTGAATTTGAGAGGGATTCATTTAAAAGACAATATATTATTTTTAATAACATAATTGTTGATGATAAGCAATATCAAACATTCAAAGAATTTATTATTGGTAACATTGTAAATAATAAATCTTTATTAGACAGTGGAAGTACAGATTTGGACTCTCAATTCGATGCATATTGGTTAAGAGAAGCCAAACCAAAATTCGAAGAAGAAAACAGATTAACAAAAGATTTTATAAAAAAACAATCTGATTCAGACTTGAAAAACTTTCTGAATTATACTCCATTCCCTGAAAAGGAAAGAGTGTTGGAATATGAAATAACAGACGGTTCGGCTAATCCATCGGCATATGAGGGACAACAAAACTTGATAAAATCATTAGGTGCAACGACAAATTCAAATACGGACGACTCTACATGGAATACTTTATCCGACACACCTGATGCTTATATTTCAAAAGTTAAACTTAACTAATGGCTTATCCTTATTATAACAGATACAGTGAATTTGCAATCAATGGTCAACAGACTGTTGTACCATTTGTACAAATACCGCAGAAGCCAACAGACCAAACTTTTATTTATAAAGTTGGTAGAAGCAGATTAGATAAAGTCTCCCAAGAATTTTATGGGGCACCGTATTACAATTGGTTAATTTTACAAGCAAATCCACAATTTGGTGGTTTGGAAAATACGATATATGACGGAGCAGTCTTGATTATTCCTTTTCCGCTTATACCATCATTACAGGACTATAAAGCGGCAATAGAGAATTATTTTTATTATTATGGCAGGTAACCTGACACCAGATAATAGTGGGAACATATACGTTGATTTCGATTATAACAACATAATTGTTGTTGACCCAAATAAAACAATCGACCCATCATCGAAAAAAATTTCCGAAAGACTCGTGGACCACGAGAATTTGGTTATGTATGCCAACTTGGAAGCTGAATTGTTACCGAGAACAAAACTTGCTGTTGGTGCGACGGGACAAGATGGCATAAGAACGGTATCAATAGCTAAAATAAATTTCTTGAAACCAACTAAAGATAATTTTTTGGGTACAGGTTATTATGATGAACTTACAGGTAAAGACGCGGTTAACTTGAGAGGTCAAAATCAACCAAGACAAGTTGGTGTTGTACCTAAAGATGGGTCAAAACCATATATTATTAATACTGTGTCAAACCCGAACGATGTAATAGACAACGGACTTTTGGGAATAACCTCGATTAACATTAGAACAAGTACATCTTTTATACCAAGTGTCTCTATGACTTTGGAGGACGTACAAGGTAAAGCTTTATTTCAACTTGGAAATAACTCACCTTACGCCGCATTTTTCAATCTTCCTTACCCAGCATTTTATTTAACCCTAAAAGGATATTATGGTCAGGCGATAAGGTACCAATTGAACCTATTGAAATTCAACTCAAGATTCAATTCATATAGTGGAAACTACACAATTGAGTTGGAATTCGTTGGATACAAATTTAATATTCTTAATGAACTTTCAATGGGTCACTTGTTGGCGGCGCCTCACATGTACGCAACAAGATTTGATGTACAACAGTCTACAGAACAAGGCCAAACATCTCAAAATGCTACCGCTAATGCAACAACAGGTAAGGTGGGTGAAGGAACCAATAGTAATGATGCAGTAAGAACACAAATTGTCACAGAAAAAGGATATCAAAAAATTGTGGAGGTATATTCTGAATATAAAGCAAAAAAATTAATCCCTCAAAATTTTCCTGAACTCACATTGGTTCAATTAATGAACAAGTTAGAAAATTTTGAAAAATTAATCAGTCAATCATATCCTCCAGCAAATTTAGAACCACTTACCAATATTAGAAATTACAAGAAAAATCTTGAATCATATTATGCACAAATAAGAAGTGACAACGATTCTTGGTTTAATACTTACATGAATCCAAGACCAATTGTTTTGACTGATAATAAGTTCGCCTATACGTTCAAAAAACTAAACGAAGAACAAAAAGTAACAGCCCTCTCAAAACTTAACGATATAATTTTACTTTCGAATGCTGAATTAGCTAGAAATCCAACATTAGGGTCACCTGATGGAAAGTTTCCAATCACAAATCCTATTTCTATAAACATGATAAGAAGAGGTGTTGTTGCTAGTCAAATAAATTTTATTGCAACAACTCAACAACAATATGGGATTCTTGCACCAACTTCAGACGACATAAGTAAAACTATCAATAATTTGGGTTTCAATACAATAACACAAGAAACTGATGAAAAAGGAAACCCAAAAAAAACCGAAACAATTGCTTTATTTTTCTTCGAGGGAAAGGCTGGACAATATTTTGACTCAACAATATATTCGATGGAGGCTGAAGCAAACAAAAAACTTGCTGAAATAGAAAAAGCTCTTTCAGCTGACTTGGCAAAGAAAATTGAAAGTCAGGCAACAGGGCTTGGTTTTAGTCCTACGGTAAGAAATATAACAGCAGTAATTATGGCGTCTGCCGAAGGATTTATAAGACTTATGGAAGATGTCCACACCAATGCATGGAATGTCAAATATGACCCTGTGAGGAAGGCTGCAATTCTTAATAACCAAAGTTCAGTATTAGGGTCCGATAACGTTGAGTTTTTACCATTAGCAGCAAACGCTCAGCAAGCCAACCAAGGTCTTACAACAGCACAAATACCGGTTTACCCATGGCCACAATTTTTTGTCGAAACTCCTGAAGACAAAAAAGGTAGATTTCAACTCAAATACATTGCAGACCCAACCGTTGTTAATTTGACAAAGGGTTATCTTTTCGACAAATGGCCCGAGGTAGAATTTGTTGAGGAGTATATGAAAGGACTAACTCAAAAATTTAGTGCACCAGTTGCACAACCACCAACAGAGTCTGACCTTGATACAAACATTATGAACTACATTCCATTAGAATTTCCTAACAATGGAATTGCTTATGCGAATAAAGAAGAGATTAAATTCTTTTATGAAATTTGGGAAAGACAGTATGTTGCTGGTTTATATAATGGGTTTGTGAGAGTATTGGGTAATAACAATTTATTCGATGAAATAAACAAATACAATCTTGAAGTTGAGGCTAGTAATATTAAAACAAGTTTAGGGATTAGTTCACCTTATATAACTTTGAAATTGAAAAATTACGATTTGAATTCTGCAAACTATCCCAATTTCCTTGCGAACATATCCAATGGAGGAACATCAAAATCTTATCAGGATTTTATAAGGGACTTTTATGTTACCCCTTATTTGAAAGAACAAACTGAAGAATCTTTTGGAATTTACAATCTTAACCAAATTGGAAGAAGACCGCAATTTACTGCGAAATCAAAAGCTCTTCAACAAATTGTCGAATCAACATTAAACGAACCTACAGTTGTAGACACCTATCCATTTACCGATGAAGAATGGTGTAAACAATATTTGAGTTACAGTGCCATGAGTGAAGGCCAAATGGTATACAACACTAACAAAGTTTTGAAAGTGTTTCCTGTGGCGACAGTCATATCAAATTTCACAGGTCAGACCGACTATAACACAAACAGACCAGTTTCTAATTTTTATTTCAAAGATATAAATAACCCTACTGTTGAGCTTACTACAGATACTCTTATAGAATTTTATAAAACAAGAGAACCAAAAATTCCTACAGAAGGGTTTCTTGAAAGTTTTTCACCGAACCCAAATTACACAGGAACTACCACAACTTCAATTTTGAACACCCCATATTTCATTAATTCAATAATCTACGGAGTACAACAAGAAAAGGCGGACGCAGAATATCCTTACGCAACAGCTGCATATCTGTTTTTGAATTCTTTACCTTTAGCTTCTTTGAAAGAAAGATACAAGACATTTGAGGGAAATGAGATTAAAGACTTGGATTACATAGCAAGTTGTCTGAAAAAGTTCGGGGGTGTCCATAAATTACCATACGCTTGGATTTTAAAAATAGGCTCAATATGGTATAGATATAAGTTATATAAAGAAACCAATGTCGATATTTTAGACACCGTTTGGAAGGATTTCGAATACGTTGACAACTATGACCCGATTACCAAATCTAAAACCAAACTTTATAAATTTGATACCCCAATACCCAACACCGACGGACAAGTTGTAGAAAACGAGATTGTTCTTCAAACCACATCACCCGAAATTAATAAAATAACCACAGGTTTCTATCCTGGTTTGATAAACACCTTTAGTTATTTCTATAATGGAAAAAATTTGTATTCAACATATACAGATAAAGAAATTCAGGTTAGTGTTGCAAACGGGTTAAAAGTTTTCAATTTAGATACTTCCAATATCACAGGAGTACTACAAAATGATGTCCAAACAACAGTTGCACCTTTTTCGACACTTCTTCCCGAAATAATTGAAAGTTCGTTTGAAAGTAATAATGTTTGTGTTGGAGACTTCCCCAAAGCGGGTTATTATGTACTCCCATCTTTTGGTTCGACAATTAACCAAGCTCAATCTGAATGTATTGGACAAGACAATACAACTTTGGTGAATCTGACAGACAATGAATCTATGTTTAACGGCTCAATCAGATTATTGTGGGCGGCCCCAAATTACGGTTACTTTGAAAATTTCACACTAAAGAAACCTGGACCAGAAAGTTACATGAATTACATCGAGCCTACCTATATAAACCAAGTACCTTTTACAATATTATCTGCATTTACCTATAGTAAAATTGACGAAGTATTTTCAGTTTTCGAAACAAAAATCTTGGACAAATTTGAAAGTGAGTTTTTAAACTTTTCAAAGGCGGCAAAAAACATGACTATTCCAACACAGACAGTTTCTATAGGACAAAATTTGGCTGACCCAGAAGCCATCTTCACAAACTTCCAAGGATTCTTCAAAACAACAATGAAAGTACCTTCTCAAGAAAAAACTCAAAGTTATGAGGACTATCTCGTGAGTGTTATTAACAGACAAGTTGAAAATTTTACTAATAACATAGAAGAATTCATGCAGTATGATAAATTATTCAGGTTTGGAAATCCTAGTTTTTATCAGAGAAGAATATGGAATTCTTACACCAACAATACGATTGACCCAATACAGTTTGAACCATACGAAAAAGGTTCTCTACCTACAAGAGGGGGAACGACAACATTACTTCAAAGTAAGACAAGATATCCGGCAGAATGGACGAGGTTAGAAATAGAAGTGGGTTTCTCCGAAATACTAAAATTGAGGTATACTTCGAATGGTTCTTATATCACAGATTTCTTTGTTGATAACAATATTAAATTTACAGTTGATAACATCGTTTTATTAGCACCAATCATAAAGATGTATGCAACATATAAGTTAAATAATTCAGGTTCGAATAACACGGGAAATTTCAAAAGGCAACTCATAGAATATATTTCAAATTCAGAAAATTTTGCAAATCAGTTTCTAAATGATGTTTTGACAAGAGCACGAAAAGATTTACCTGAACAATATGAAGTACCTGAAAAAACAATACAAAGTGTTTTTGAAGGACAACAAAGTAAAGTTGAAAATTATGAGGTATTCAAGGCATTAAACGACAAGTGGATTGCTGGAACCGATTATAAGACACAAACATTATTTGAAGATATGATGTTTTTGGATAGGGCATCCAGAAATATAGGAGACATTATACTTTTAGATATTTTTGATTTGAAAAATATGTTGAGTAAAAACTCACTCAACATGGAAATGAGTGTATACACATACTTGAGTTCAATACTAATCAAAAATAACTTCACTGTAATGCCACTTCCAGCTTATGTTAATTTTTATAATGTTCAAGATGTTACAGGTTCAGCCGTGAACAGAAGTGAAAATTCTTTGGAGTTTGCAAACAACATGTGGGGAACGTTCTTGAATGTAGATTATAGAAAATCAGGACCGAAGTTGATTGCGTTTTATAGTGGTAAACCATCATCTTATTTAGATTTACCAAAGGGAAATTTCAGATTTAGAGACGATGCTTTTGAGATGAGAAGAGCTTCCGAGAATCCGTTGATTGAAAATATAAAAGACAAAAAAGATTATGCTTTGTCAAACAGATGTGTAGGATTCAACGTTGATATTGGCACAAGAAACCAGAATATATTCTATTCATTCAACGTGGGACAAGAGTCAGGTAAAGCGACTTCAGAGTCAATCAATACACAATTGAATATGATTAACCAAGCTAACGGAACTAACACCGCTACACAAAACGTGAGTCTGTATAATCTATACAAACAAAGAAGTTATGAGTGTACAATACAGTGTTTTGGAAACGCCTTGATTCAACCTACAATGTATTTCAACTTAAGACACGTTCCAATGTTCAACGGACCTTACATGATTACAGAGGTTTCTCATGCAATAAGTTCGGGGAACTTTGAAACAACTTTTAAAGGTATAAGACAAGGAGTATTTGATTTACCTGCAATTGACAATTTCTTACAAAGTTTAAACAAAAATTTATTAACCAAGATTGAGTCAATTGTAACTACGAAAAAAGAAAATTCAAACTTACCACCTGTGACGGATAATCAGAAAGCTGCTAAGGTTGTTCAGAGTGCAGACAACACTTTAGCGGCACCTAATACTTGTGAGTTACAGGTAGTACAAAGATATAAAGATTTACAGTATACCGCAACTCAAGGTACTGCAACAAATAGGAACAAAAAAGAATTTGCGGATGCTATAAAGAGATTGGTACCAAATAATGATATTTTACAATTTATAATCTATAACATTTGTTACGTAAGAACATTTACCAAAAATAATAATGGTGATGACGGTGCATTCAAATCATTCGAAAATAACTTCGCAACAATTACTTTAGACTACGACTATGGACAATCAGGGGATGACTTCTTTGGTCGAACTTATTGTTGTATGAATTTGGGTAAAACTTTATCAACTCAACCAAATCCTTTACCTGTTGTAAGTTTTACAGACTTGGATAGATTCATCTTATTCATGAAGAGCAGATTAGAGAACAACATCCAAAGAATTTCACAATTAGGTGGATTAGTAAAATATTATGTGTGCTTCTGGCCTAACTCCAATGTTACACCTGAATATTTTGATAAAAATCCTTCAGAATTCAAAGACGTTAGAGAATCATTCATCAAGGCAAAACAATCCGCCGAGTCTGTTGGGTTGAAGGATTATGACACGGGAGCAGGTACGAGTGGGACCTCCGGTACATCAGGAACTAGCGGAACATCAGGAACTAGCGGAACATCAGGGACTAGCGGTACATTTGGAACAAGTAATACTTCAGGTTTTAGTTGCCCTCCACCGGTTGTTGTTTCTTTCATTCCTCTGTCGGGAATAGAGAATTCGATAATAAAAGTTACAGGGGTTAACTTTAAAGATGTTGAGAGAGTAAAAATAAACAATAGTACAATTTTGAAAGATAATATTACTGTCAATACAGAAAATACTTTATTAACTTTTACCCTACCACGACCAGTACCACAACCAACAAATCAAGTTAGAACCAAAATTGTTGTCGAATCTAAATATGGAACTGGTACAAGTGTAAGCGATTTTGTTTACAATCCAGCACAAACAAACCCAAGTGTACCTTCATCACAGGTGAGTAGTAATCAGAGCCAATCACCAATTATTTCCCAATCACCACAAAACATTGCGGCTCAAACAAATTTACAGGTTGGTTCTTCAGGACCGAAAACTTTCATTGATAATTCGATATCGGCGCCACCTGAAGGACTCCAATTACTATTGGCGGAGATAAATCCTGACACACCCACTTGGTTTTTTAGAAATCAATTTGCCCTTCTTTATTCGTTGAAAAATACAGACGGTTCTCTTTTAACACAGGGACAAAAACAAATCACAGGGTATATCTCACAAAACAGAAAGACTTTTGAAATTACAAGAACACAAATATTGTCCGAACTATCCTCTTTGTTACCTGCAACTCAAGTTGGGATGATATTAGAAATCAAAGCGGATGTTTATATGGATGAGCCAAACAACCCACAACCAAACAGAACAATACTTCCAGGAACGATAGTTTATTAATTTATATCTTTTCAGTATATTTATATGAAAAGAATTTTATGGATTTAAAATCAAAATTAGATTCTTACCTTGGAAAATCGGTAAGATATTCTGAACAAGACAACGGTGACGGAACAAGAGAAGTTTGTGATTTAGACACGGGGGAGTGTTACGTTGTTAGAGACAGAGATGGTCTTATAGAAAGAGCGGGACATCAACATCTTTTGAATAGAAAAGTTAAGGTTGAAACCGTACGTGGTATAAAACAACTTTTAAACGGATAGAAAAATGAGTTTAGATAAAAAAATATTAAGCGAGATTGAACGTTATAGACAAATCAACAGTTATATAATCGAGCAGGTTGTTCCACCACCACCTACAGACGCAGCGGCGACAGGTGCGGAAACAGCGCCATTACCAGACCCAGCAGCACCACCGGCAGGAGCTCCACCACCAGCACCTGCAGGGTCAGAACCAATTGACGTAGATAATGACCCCGATGTAGAAAAAATAGATGATGAGGGAAAATCAGAAGAAAAAGAAGAAGAAGGCGGTGTTGAAGAAATGGATATTACTGAATTAGTTGATTCTCAAAAATCTATTGAAAAGAAACAAGAGGAGTATTTCCAAAATTTATTTAATCAAGTATCTAATTTGGAATCAAAATTATCAGAGATGGATTCAATTATGAATAGACTTAATACTATCGAAGATAAGATTGAAAAATATAGACAAAAAACTCCCGAAGAAAGACTTGAGTTGAGAAGTTATGATTCAGCACCATACAACCAAAAGTTGAGTGATTTTTTCACGGATAAGAAAGCGGAGATGGAACTTACAGGAAAAAAGGATTATGTTCTCAAACCAGAGGATGTAACTGACGCAAATATGAGTGATATAAAAAAATCATTCCAACCTGAAGAAGACAACGAAATGTTATAAAAATATAAGGGACCGAAAGGTCCCTTTTTAATTTGACATATAGGGTAAACCCAATTATATTTAATAAACATTTAAACAATTTAACTATGAGTAATGTATTAGACGCCGTATTGGCACAGTATGAAAAAAATCAAATCGGGGGCGGGGCCCAATCGAAAATGTCGCAAGACGAAAGAATGAAAAAGTATTTCGCTTTAATCCTTGGTGATAAAGAGAAATCAGGTCAGAGAAGAGTAAGAATTCTTCCTACCACAGATGGTTCCTCACCATTCAAAGAGGCTTGGTATCATGAAATCCAAGTAGGGGGTCAGTGGCAAAAGTTCTACGACCCAGGAAAAAATGATAACGAACGTTCACCACTCAACGAAGTTTACGAAGAGTTGATGTCAACAGGAAAAGAATCCGACAAAGAGTTGGCAAAACAATACAAGTCTCGTAAGTTTTACATCGTAAAAGTTATCGACCGTGATAACGAGCAGGACGGACCAAAGTTTTGGCGTTTCAAACACAATTACAAGAACGAGGGAATCCTCGACAAAATCATTCCAATTTGGAGAAACAAGGGTGATATCACTGACGCAGAAAATGGTCGTGACCTAATCATCGAACTTGCTAAATCAAAAACTCCAAAAGGAAAAGAGTATACGACTGTATCAGCAATCATGTATGATGACCCAGCTCCTGTTCACACAGACAAAGACCAGGCTAAAGAGTGGGTAAATGATGAGTTGAGTTGGACTGATGTATATAGTAAAAAACCCGTTGAGTACCTTGAAGCAATAGCAAGAGGAGAAACTCCAAAATGGGATTCTGAAAAAGGCGGATATGTTTATGGTGATTCTTCCGAATCTGAAGAGACAATTGGCGGAACGAAAAATTCTAAAAAAGTTGTTGACCCACAAGCAGATGCTGACGTAGATAGTGATTTACCATTCTAATTTATACTATGTTCCCGACAATTGTGTCGGGAACATATTTTTTTGTTATGACATTCAAAGAAGAAATTGACTTACAGTTAAGGGACAACAAAATTCTAACCTTCGACATTCTCAATTTGTTGAAAGATAAATTTTATTTTTCAGGTAGACCAAAACAAGTTGGGGATACAGTTTTATTTGGGATGTTGGAAAGACTCGATGAAGAAGATAACTCGGAATTGAATTTAATTACTCTTCACGAAGATGAGATAGGTATTCTCTACGAAGAAAACCAAAAATATTACAAAGGTCCAAAAAACGGAAAACTACCAATCTTGAAAAAAGTAGATAATGACCAGTAAGAATTTGAAGAAACACTCCGAACTAGTAGAGATTTCAAAAAAGATGAATCTTGGATTTGGTTTAGAGATACTTGATGGTATGGATTTTTTGAAAACGACAAACCATTTTCATCCGTTCTCACTCCGTGAAACTGAAGCTAACATTGTTTATGATATTATTATAAACAATAATCTGAAATTTGGTTATGAAGTCGCAACCGCATTTGGAATATCTTCTTGTGTTATGGGGCAGGCACTTTGTCAGACTAATGGTAAATTAGTTTCAATAGACTCATATGTAGAAGAAAGTTTAGGTACATCCACTTCATATACACATGAAACAAGGATAGATACAGACGGAATAAATTCAGACGGGTACAATATGGCCAAAGGACTCATTGAGAGTTTGGGAATAGAAAATAACGTCTACCTCGAAATAGGATGGTCACCTGATGATAATCGTAGATTGATTGAAAAACATTTTACAGAACAATTAGATTTTATATTCATCGACGGAGGTCACAGTGAGGCACAAATTGACCTAGATGTAAAAAATCTCCTTCCTTTCTTGAAAACAAAATCAATTATTTTCTTTCATGATTATTCTTGTATGGGTTCAAACACAATTGAATATTTGAAAGAAAATGATTTTACAACAATAAAAGATTATAATACAGGATTCAATCTTGTGGTTCATGCAAGAGGCACTGATTGGAAACTTTAAAAAAAAATTTATGGCGATAAAAAAGAATGACTTCGGTAATTTAAAAAAGAAATTTTCAACTTCGGCAAAATACAAACCTCAAAGATTTTTAGATTTGGGCGGAGATTTTTTGGATGCGGTCGGATTACCTGGTCCTGCTATAGGACACATCAACATGTTTTTGGGACATAGTGATACTGGTAAGACAACTGCCGCAATCAAAGCAGCAGTTGATGCTCAAAAAAAAGAGATACTTCCTGTTTTCATTATTACAGAACAGAAATGGAGTTTTGACCACGCCAAACTTATGGGATTTCAATGCGAGGAAGTTGTGGACAAAGAAACAGGTGAATTGGATTGGGATGGATTTTTCTTATTCAACAACAACTTTAGTTATATTGAACAAATTACAGACTATATCAACGAACTGTTGGATGCTCAAGAGAAAGGTGAATTAAATTATAGTTTGTGTTTTATTTGGGATTCAGTTGGTTCTGTTCCTTGTAAGATGACCTATGAAGGTAAGGGTGGTAAACAACACAACGCATCAGTATTGTCTGACAAGATTGGAATGGGAATTAACCAAAGAATTTCAGGTTCGAGGAAGGCAGATACAGAATACGAAAATACTCTTATTATTATCAACCAACCTTGGGTAGAACTTCCTGATAATCCATTCGGTCAACCGAAAATAAAAGCTAAAGGTGGAGAATCTGTTTGGTTAAATTCTTCTCTTGTGTTTTTGTTCGGAAACCAAAAAGGCGCAGGTACCACAAAGATTACTGCAACAAAAGACAAACGTTCAGTAAAATTTGCAGTTAGAAGCAAAGTTTCTGTAATGAAAAACCACATCAATGGGTTGGGGTATGACGACGGAAAGATTATTGTAACACCACACGGATTCCTTGCGGGAAAAGATTCGGTTGAAGAGAAAGCTTCAATTGAAACGTACAAAAAAGAATATGCAGATTATTGGAAAGATATTATTGGTGCTGAAGGTGATTTTACATTGACAGAAGAAAAAGAAGATTGAGTAACCCTCTAAAAAAGGTTTGTGACAAAAACATTACTTGTCGACGGAGACAATTTATTTAAAATAGGATTTCACGGGGTTAAGGACCTCTTCAGTGACGGTTCTCACATTGGTGGGGTCTACCACTTCATTAACACACTTCGTCGATTCTTGGAGGAGCACAATCACGATAAAGTGGTTGTATTTTGGGACGGTGACTCCAACTCATCAATTCGTAAATCTATTTACCCACAATACAAGGGAAATCGTCGCCAAGACATGAATGAGTACAAATACGAATCTTACTTGCAACAAAAGGCAAGAGTAAAGATGTATTTGGAGGAGGTATTTGTTCGTCAAGTTGAAATGAAAAACAACGAGGCCGATGACCTCATTGCGGAATATTGTAGGATTGCTGTAGATGAAACAATCATAATTTTTTCAGGCGACAAAGACCTCACCCAACTCATAAATGAAAGGGTTACAATTTATTCCCCCGTACAAAAAAAGTATTTCCGAAACGGTGATAAGATAACAATCAATAAAGTTGATATACCTCACCAAAATGTAACAGTTTGTAAAGTTTTCACTGGAGACAAATCAGACAATATTGATGGTATTGAAGGGTTGGGGGAAAAAACTTTGGTGAAACTTTTTCCGGTTATGCTCGAAAAAACCTGCACAATCGACGAAATTTTAGATTATGCCCATAAAAACATGCATCCAAAATCCCCAAAAAGCCTATCAAATATTTTGACAGGACGGACTAAAAGCGGTATACTTGGAGAACAGTTCTACATTATCAATAAACAAATTGTCGACCTTAATAATCCCCTAATTACGGAAGACGGCAAAGCCCTGGTAGAACAAATTCATACCGATACAATTGACCCAACAGACAGAGGCTATAAAAACTTGATGAGACTAATGATGGAAGATGGTCTTTTCAAGTATCTCCCCAAGAATGATGAAGCTTGGGTTAACTTCCTCAAACCATTTTTAAAACTTTCACGTAAAGAAAAACGAAACACAAACAAAAATTAAAATTTATGAAAGAACAAGACAGTACAAAGATGGAGTTTTTATTAACTCTTAACGACAACATAGTTGTCCAAAGATTCTTTAATGTCAGAGGTTACAACCCTCAAGCAAAAAACTCTATCGAGTTTTATGAATTCATCAAATCTCTCAAAGAAGAACTTGAGTACTATCTCAAGATGAAAACAGTTGTCTATATGTTGGACAACAAAGAAGCAATCATTCATGACCCTAAAATCATGGAAACATCATTCACAGAAGGACCTGAAATGTTCAACATTTATGTAAAGGTTGGAGACACGACACTTTGTCATAGAATATTTGACGGAAAAAAGTTTCCACCCAAAGTTCGTTATACAGTTGACGTACGACCATTTCTAAAAGAGGTCCTTCGTGAACTGACTGACATTTTTTCAAAAACCAAATTAAATTACAAATATTGCGAACTTGACTTGAGCGCATGACTATTTAGATATGAGAGGGGAGTCACAAAAATATATGGTAAAGAATTTTGATTATTTGGGTAACACATTTCAGATTCAGTTGTTAAACCAAATCATAGAAGATAAAGATTTCGCAGCTTCGATTATTGATGTAATTGAACCTTCTTACTTTGATAACAAGTACTTCAAAATCATTCTTCAAATGATTAAGGAGTATTACAAAAAATATGAATCCTCCCCCAACTTTGAAATACTTTCCCAAATTGTAAGGTCAGAGGTTACACAAGAACTTGTTGCAAAAATTGTTTTGGATACACTAAAACAAGTAAAAGAAGCACCATTTGAAGGTTCTCAATTTGTACAAGAAAAGGCTTTGAAATTCTGTAAACAACAAGAGTTACAGAAAGCAATGGACAAGGCAAATAAAATTATCACTGAAGGAGACTTCGAATCCTATGATAAAGTTGAGGGACTTGTTCGTGAGGCTTTACAAGTAGGTCAGAGTGATAAGGGTTTGTCGGATATCTTCACAGGACTTGAAACAGTTTTAGAAGAGGATTATAGACACCCGATTCCTATGGGGATTGCGGGAATCGACAGACTCCTCAAAGGCGGATTAGCGAAAGGAGAAATTGGAGTTATTTTGGCACCCACAGGTGTTGGTAAAACAACAATCCTCACAAAAATCGCTAACACCGCTTTCAATATGGGGTATAATGTCCTTCAAATATTTTTTGAGGATAACCCAAAGATTGTACAAAGAAAACACTTCACAATTTGGACAGGAATACCACCCGATGAACTCGCGAATCATAAAGAAGAGGTTATGGGTAAGATTACCGAGATTCAAGAGACCATGAAAAATAGGTTGGTTCTAAAAAAAATGGCATCAGATACAATGACTATGAATCAAATTAAAAACCAAGTCAGAAAAATGATTGCCGATGGAACCAAGATAGATTTGATTCTTTTGGACTATATCGATTGTGTTTTACCTGAACAGAGCGCTAAAGACGAATGGAAAGCAGAAGGTTCGGTGATGAGAGCTTTTGAAGCGATGTGTCATGAACTTAATTTAGTTGGATGGACAGCAACTCAAGGTAATAGAAGTTCAATTTCTTCTGAAGTTGTAACTACAGACCAAATGGGAGGTTCAATCAAGAAAGCGCAAGTTGGACACGTAATCATTACGGTAGCTAAAACATTACAACAAAAAGAATTGAATTTGGCCACAATAGCAATAACCAAATCTAGATTGGGTAAAGACGGAGTTGTATTTGAAAATTGTAAATTCAACAACGAATTACTTGAGATAGATACTGAAGCTTCGGTTACATTCTTGGGCTTTGAAGAGCAACAAGAAGAAAGAAAAAGAGATAGAGTTAAAGAATTATTGGAGAAAAGAAAACAAAGGGAACAAACTCAAAATAACTCGTAATTAAATATCTACTTTTTCTAAAAAAAACTTATTTTTTTTTATAAAATTTGATGGTCGCTTTGGCGCCGACCTCATATTTATCTTAAAAATCAACGATTTTTTGATAAAAAAGTTATATCTTTAAAAATTACAAAATGGACATTTCAAACAGAATTTTATCGGAGATTACGGTGTATATGAAGTACGCCAAGTATGTTCCCGAATTGAAGAGAAGAGAGACCTGGCAGGAGCTCGTTACAAGAAACATGGAGATGCATATCAAAAAGTTTCCACAATTAGAAAAAGAAATCAGAGAGAACTACATGTATGTGTATAGAAAACAAGTTCTCCCATCAATGCGCTCAATGCAGTTTGCAGGAAAACCTATTGAAATTTCACCAAACAGAATTTACAACTGTGCTTACGCACCTGTAGATGATTGGAGAGTATTTTCTGAAATTATGTTCTTGTTATTGGGTGGTACAGGAGTAGGGTATTCTGTTCAAAAACACCACGTAGAATCATTACCTGAAATTAGAAAACCAAGTAAAGAAAGAGGAAGAAGATGGCTCGTGGCAGATTCAATTGAAGGATGGGCCGATGCGGTTAAGGTTTTAATTAAGACTTATTTCTTCGGAGGTTCACACATTGAATTTGACTTTAGCGACATCAGACCAAAAGGCGCAAGACTTGTTACATCAGGGGGTAAAGCTCCTGGTCCTCAACCACTCAAAGAATGTTTGATTAAATTAGAGGGTATCTTGGATTCAAAAGAAGATGGTGACAAGTTAAGACCAATCGAAGTTCACGATATGGTTTGTCATATTGCTGACGCGGTACTTGCTGGTGGTATAAGAAGAGCGGCCCTTATTTCTCTGTTCTCAGCAACAGATGAAGAAATGATTGGTTGTAAAAGTGGTTCTTGGTGGGAGCACAATCCACAAAGAGGAAGAGCTAACAACTCTGCTGTTCTTATGAGACACAAAATCACAAAGGACTATTTCATGGACCTTTGGAAAAGAATCGAAGCTAGCGGTGCTGGTGAACCTGGAATTTATTTAAGTAACGATAAAGATTGGGGTACAAACCCTTGTTGTGAAATTGCACTTCGTCCATTTCAATTCTGTAACCTTACAGAGGTAAACGTATCAAATGTTGTTTCTCAAGAAGATTATGAAGATAGAGTTAAAGCTGCAACCTTCATTGGAACACTTCAAGCAGGTTATACAGATTTCCATTACTTAAGACCTATTTGGCAAAGAACTACAGAGAAAGATGCTTTGATTGGAATTTCAATGACAGGAATTGGTTCGGGAGCAGTTTTGGGACTTAATATGAAGGCTGCGGGAAAAGTTGTTAAAGAAGAAAACAAAAGAGTTGCTGATTTGATTGGTATCAATCCAGCGGCAAGAACAACAACAGTAAAACCAGCAGGAACAACTTCATTGACTCTTGGAACTTCATCAGGAATTCACGCATGGCACAACGATTACTATATCAGAAGAGTGAGAGTAGGTAAAAACGAATCTATTTACACTTACTTAAAAGATAACCACCCTGAACTTGTTGAAGATGAATACTTCAGACCACATGATACGGCTGTAATCGGCATACCACAAAAATCACCTGAAGGTTCAATTTTAAGAAACGAATCACCAATTCAACTCCTTGAGAGAGTTAAAAAAGTACAACAGGAGTGGATTAAACCAGGTCACAGAAGTGGTTCAAACGCTCACAACGTATCCGCAACTATTTCAATTCGTGAACACGAATGGCCGGCAGTTGGAGAGTGGATGTGGGAAAACAAAGAATATTATAACGGACTTTCAGTTCTACCTTATGACGGTGGAACATACATTCAAGCACCTTTCGAAGATTGTACAAAAGAAAAGTATGAAGAACTTATGGCAACTTTAAAGGATGTTGATTTATCTAAAATAGTTGAGTCAGACGACAATACTGATTTGAGTGGTGAGTTAGCATGTGCTGGAGGGGCTTGTGTATTAGTTTAACCTATGGAAAATAATTCAGACAAAAGGGTCAAGCCTAAAAAACTTGACCCTTCTCATTTTTATGAAGTTGGTAATAAGATAGTTTTCACAGAAGAATATCACAAACAACGAGGATATTGTTGTGGTTCAGGATGTAAACATTGTCCCTTCGAACCGAAACATCATAGAGGTTCAACTTTAATAAAAAAATAAACCATCTATATTTATGTTTAATGGCAGATGGTATTACATATGGTTTAAATTTCCCTTTTAGAGATTCTAAAAGGGGTGATTATCTTGAACTGACAGAGTTAGAAAAAAACCAAATAAAATCTGACTTGATTCACCTGTTGTTAACACGCAAAGGTTCAAGGTATTATCTACCTCAATTTGGAACAAGAATATACGAGTTTTTGTTTGAACCTTTTGATGGTTTGACATTTGATGCGATTGAGGCAGACATAAGAGATTCAATTGAACAATTCATGCCGAATCTGTTGGTAAACAGTTTAACAATAGAACCTGCTGACCCACAAGAGGAAGTTGACATTGCTACAGGACAAAATTTTGTAGGCACAAGTGAGTCATCTATTTACAGAGCGCCAGGTAAAGGTACTTCAGAATACACAGCAAAAATAAGACTTGATTATTCTACGAATGGACAAACATTTGCACAGAGTGATTTTGTTATAATCAATATTTAAATTAGATGGCAAATCGTAAAATATCATACACGTCCCGTGATTTCCAAGCCATAAGAACTGACTTGTTAAATTATGTCAGGACTTATTATCCTGAACTAATTCAAGATTTCAACGATGCTTCAGTATTCTCGGTATTTTTGGATTTGAATGCTGCGGTTGCTGATAACTTACACTATCATATCGATAGAAGTATTCAGGAGACCGTTCTACAATATGCACAACAAAGGTCATCAATTTACAATATTGCTAGAACCTACGGTCTCAAACTTCCTGGTCAGAGACCATCAACAGCACTCGTTGATTTTTCAATCACAGTTCCTGCTTTCGGAGACAAAGAAGATGAAAGATATCTTGGACAACTATTGAGAGGTTCGCAAGTAGTTGGTGCGGGTTTGGTTTTTGAGAACGTTTACGATATAGATTTTGCTTCACCTTACAATGCTCAAGGATTTCCAAACAGACTAAAAATACCAAACTTCAACGCAAACGGAGTTCTCTTAAATTATACAATCACAAAGAGAGAACTTGTTGTGAACGGTATTACCAAAGTATTCAAAAAAGTTGTGACACCAAGTGATGTTAGACCGTTCTACGAACTTTTTCTACCTGAAAAAAATGTTTTAGGTATAACAAGTGTATTACTAAAAGACGGAACTGATTATTCCAATGTACCAACAACTGCAGAATTCTTGGGTCTTGAAAATAGATGGTATGAAGTTGATGCTTTAGCCGAAGATAGAATTTTTGTTGAAGACCCAACCAAAGTATCAGACCAACCCGGTATCAAAGTTGGAAGATATATCCAAACAAGTAATAGATTTATTTCAGAATATACTGCTGAAGGTTTTAAAAAAATGACATTTGGTGGTGGAACAAACACAGCTCAAGACGCTTTGGATGAATTCACTACGTTGGGTCTTACTATGGATATCCAAAAATATAGTAACAACGTATCTTTGGGTAATACCTTGAGTCCAAACTCCACACTTTTCATTCAGTATAGAGTTGGTGGTGGTTTGAGTTCAAACTTGGGTACAAACGTAATTAATCAAATTGGTACCGTAAGTTTCTTTGTGAATGGACCTTCAGAATCTACAAACTCATCAGTGGTAAACTCTTTGAGATGTAACAACGTTACTGCCGCTATTGGTGGTGCGGGAGTACCTTCGTTAGAGGAGGTCAGAAATTACGTTACATTCAACTTTTCGGCACAAAAGAGAGCCGTAACAGTCCAAGATTATGAATCTATTATAAGAAATATGCCAGCTCAATTTGGGGCACCGGCAAAGGTATCAATAACTGAAAATGATAATAAGATTTTGATTCAAATTCTATCTTATGATACTTCAGGTAAACTTACAAGTATAGTTTCTAACACTTTGAAACAGAATATTGCCAATTATCTTTCTAACTACAGAATGATGAATGACTATATTTCAATTTTCACAGCGGAGGTAATTGATGTTAGTGTTGATATTTCGATTGTTCTTGACACGGCACAAAATTCAGGTCAAGTGATTTCTGCTGTAATTGATGTAGTATCAAATTATTTCGACCCACAAGTAAGACAATTAGGTCAAAACATATATCTTTCAGAATTACAAAGTTTGATTCAAAATCAAAACGGAGTTTTAACTGTTACAAACTTGGAAGTTTTTAATGAGGTTGGAGGACAATATTCCTCTTTTGAAACTTCAATGGAATATTCAGACCCTGTCACCAAAAAAATTGGTGCGGTGGACGACACAATTTTTGCACAACCTTCACAAGTTTATCAGATAAGATATCCAGGTAAAGACATTAGAGTTTCAGTCAAGAATTTCCAATCAGTTACAATGACGTAACTAATTTAGTTTTTCCATTAATGAGTTATACTTCAAGTAAGTTGTGTTTTTGAAAAAAACCCAATAAACTATTTATAACTAAAGAACTTGATGGGTGATTCATATAGGATAAGGACAGAAGTAGGAGTTAATAAGTCAATCAACATTCAACTCGACCAAGAATACGAATTCTTGGAAATTTTATCGCTCTCAATAAGTTTAGACGATATCTACACAAGAACGTGTGCCGACTATGGTGTTGTTGTAGGAAGAGTTACTGCAAACAACGGACTCGGAATTCCAAACGCCAGAGTAGCAATCTTTGTTCCTATTACCTCAATAGATGAATCGAACCCAATTATCCAAAGTGTCTATCCATATAAATCACCATCAGACATAAATGAGGATGGTTACAGATATAATCTTTTACCTTACGAGAAATCCTACTCGACCCATGCAGCCACAGGAACATTGCCAACAAGATTAGATGCACTTACAGGTAGAACTCCAGTCGAAGTTTATGACAAATACTATAAATTAACAGCCAAAACTAACGAAAGCGGAGATTACATGTTGATGGGGGTACCATTAGGTACTCAAACTTTAGTGATGGATGTTGACCTATCAGACATTGGAGAGTTCTCACTTACACCGCAAGATTTAATTAGGATGGGTTTAGCAACCGAACAACAGGTTGCCGGAAATAGATTTAGAACATCCGCTGATTTAAATTCATTACCTCAAATCATAAACATACAGAGGAGTATAGAGGTTTCACCTCTTTGGGGTGACCCTGAAATTTGTCAGATTGCCGTTAATAGATTGGACTTTGATTTACGTGACGACGCTAACATTGACATACAACCAACTTCAGTATTCATGGGTTCAATGTTTTCTACAGGTGATAAATTCAGAGTAAGAAAAAATTGTAGACCAAAAGACAACATGGGTAATCTTTGTGGATTAACCGCAGGACCGGGTCAAATTTTAGCTTTGAGACAAACCATTCAATTAGGACCTGACGGAAACCCTATAATTGAGCAACACGAACTAGAACAATCAGGAAATATAATCGACGGGAATGGTACATGGTTGACTGAGCTTCCCATGAATTTGGATTACATAGTGACAAATGAATTTGGAGAAAAAGTTTTTTCAAATGACCCTTCAATAGGTGTACCAACCAAAGCCAAATATAGATTCAAAATAAAATGGCAACAGTCTCCACAGTTGACTGAACAAACTAGAAGAGCCTATTTTTTAGTACCCAACGTAAAAGAATATGGTTGGACGGGAACAGGAGACCCTTATACAGACAACACGGGTAATAGAGTTCAACTTGACAGTTCATATTATTTTGGTTTAGATTGGTCGGGATATACAAACGGATTTTCAGGACAACAACTATTAAATAGAACTAATGAAATTGTTGATTGTGACGATACTTTCTACGAATTCAAGTTCAACAGAGTATATACTGTTTCAGGTTTAATTGACCAATGGAAAAAAGGTGGTAAAGGAAGATTCATAGGAATAAAAGAAATTGATAATGATGACTGTGAATCTACAATCAATAAGTTTCCTGTAAATGATGGATTTAGAAATTTCGATTTATTGTTTTTCTTGTTCTCACTTATTTTTCAGGTTTTACAGTTTACGGGACTTTTTCTTTTGATAATAGCACACTTGATTTTGGGAATTTATAGTATTGTTATAGGTGCTTTGTGTTTCTTATGCGGAATAAAGATACCAATAATAAATGTAAGACCATTCGGATTCATATGTGCGCTTCTCAACATTAGATGTGAAAAGAAAAGTTTTGTTATAAGACTACCGATGATGACTTATCCTGAATGTGAGGCTTGTCAATGTAAAGATACTGAAATCGACAACTCGGCAGTGCTTGGGGGTGCAAACGGAGTTCTTTCTTATGTATCTTTTCCTTCAAGTTATTATAACGGACTTCAATCAATTTTTGTTGGAAATACTCCATCAGAAGATATTCAATACAAATCTTTAATATATTCTGACGCGATGGCGGGTAACAATGACAATGTTCAAGACTTGGGGTTATTCAAAATTCCTAAATCTGCAGTGGTGCGTTATCAATCAGACGATTCCGACGGTAGAAGGTATTTTGCTTGGTCCGATGGATTACCTTTAGGAGAAAGAATTAATATTTTCAATTCACGTGATTCATATTTCGATGGTATAAATAAAATTAGGGTTTCATTTAATAAACCTGAAAATCTAAACAGCTTTCATACTGATAACACAATTACGGTTCTTTCGAATTCACCATATTTTTCTGGCGATTTACTTACTTGTGTAGACCCAGCAACAACATCAGATTTGAATTTTTTATATACAACAAGCACGGTAACAGGTATAACTCAAGGAATCACCGGTACAACAATTTCAGGTCCATCAACAATTACTGTAAAGTACGCTGCGACACAAACCTCTGAAAATACAACGACATATACACTATCAACAGGTTCCACTATAACAAGACAATTCTATCCAATGGATAGAGAATATTTCCAAGTTGTGACTGCAATCACGGTTGCAGACGCCGCGAAAATTTGGAATACAAACCAAATTCAAAATTTTCCAAACATTTTAACATCTGGCCACAAAGTCGTTGAAATGAGACATAGGGCAACATTTGGATACAGAAGAGAGGCAACCTCATATATAAGTCCATACCAAGTTTTTGATAATATGCAGCAGCAATATGTCTTAATCTTACAAAGAGGAGTTGACCCTTATTCTCCGAAATTCACAAATGAATATCAGATAGGAAAAATATTCGGACTTTCAGACACAAGTGTGACAATCACAGCATCAACAAGACTAAATATACCTATTCAAAAACTACCTGATACTTCAAGGTCAGTTCAAAGAATGTTACAATCACAAACTTTTTACCCTTCGTATTTTTTCACACCAGGTGATGAGTTTTCAGGGTTTACTTCATCATCTGTAGGTTATTACGGTAGAATAGACTCATCTTTGTCGGTTAATGGGGCTCAAAATAGAAGTAATAATGGCGTAATCGCAAAAGTTACAAACACTGCAAATGATTTTTATTATTTCGGTGAGGATTCAGACAAGTACAGTTTGGGTGAGGACATTTCAGGGGGGGCGTTTTTTTATCTTAATTTGACAACAGGTCTTTCTTTCGGATATGCAGATGTAAGTACGGGGTATAATAGTCCAAACCTTTATCCTGTTTTAACTGGTTCTCCTATGGCAATAAGTGTTAAAACTTCCAATGTTTTCAGAAATGATAGATTGCCATCATCAGACCAGTTGAATGGTCCGAGCTGGACTAGTACCGCAGCTTTACTTCAGCAGAACAATAACTTTATGTTTTATTTGATTCCAGAACTAACAGGAACGGAAGATGCTCCAGGTTATGCAACAGGTGCGGAACAAGTCCAACCCGACCTTGAAGGTCAGTTTAATTCCACAGCTGTTTTAGCAAGTTTCAATTGTGAATCAATGGTTCAACTTTCATGTTATCAAGGTTTTGGAAGTAATTTTGAAATTAATACCGGATGTACAGAAACGGATGCTGTAGAAAGAGGTTGTTATATGTTTTTGAGAAAGCCGATTACAGATTTGGGTAAAGATATCAAAAACTATAGCGAGTGGGCATATAGATTTAGATATTTCTACGGATTATGTAGGGGTGTTTTATCTCAATCTTTTATGAACAATTGGATTAATGGTGCACTATATGCTTTTCCAATACAAGTCGATACCAAATATAACAGACTCAATCAACCAGTGACAACTTTTTGTAAAGATATAGTTTATTTCGATACAAAGACAAACAATTTTTACTATAGAAGTTCACCTTACAATAGTTCCACATCGAAATTTGTTGGTAAAACACCAGCCGTTGGTTCAGTGAACGCAAGAAATCTTTTATTTCCAACTACAATTTTGAATTTGGGTATCAAAGATTCATTTTATTCAGAAATAATATTTGAACCAGACACCCGTGGATATATAATGCCGTATCTGGAATCAACAAGTTATGGGGACACTTCAGATTTGGTTAACCTTTTTGTGATTTCAAGAATTACCGATGGAACCGCATTAGGAAGGTTAATTTCATTGGGTGATAACTCTATAAATCAACTTTTTTCAAGAAACGGAACTAGTAGAAGAATCGATGGTGACTTGGCTCAATTGATGTCAATAAATTCAGAGTTTGGTGTGATTAAGTTTTCACCTGAGTATTATGATACAACGGGTGGAACAGATGACCCGGTGAACATTTTGGGAACCGCCTCTAATCCTGCCATGGCTGTTTGGTTTTCATCAACTACAGACGACATACAATTTAAGGATTATGTTACACCGGGTAGAATAAATTTCAGGGCAACTCCATCATCAAACGCTAACCCTTATCCATACGGTATAAAATCACAGGTTGTTCCATTCTATCAATGGAGGTTGGCAAATACATCAACAATTTTTGGTGACCAATTTAATTCATGGGCAACAACCTCTTCAGACATAGTCCAAGGTATGAGATATCAGTCTATGAGTAGAACAAGTTTGGTTCAACCAAGTTACTTCAGACCTTCAACCAGCTCAGTGAACGATTTATATGCAAGAGGTTACATATTTAGCGTTGACGTAAATGGTAACTATTCATCAATAGGTGCCACAAGTAATAAATTTATAGTTGGAGCACCTTTTCAGTTTTATTTTGGAACAATTAAAGGTCAGACAGCTTTGGATAGATTTAAACAAAAATTTTCGATAGTTGAATAAGTACACTATCATACCGAGTGAATTACAATACCCTGGTGCACCTTCGGTGGACCAAAGTTTGGACGTGTATTTGGACCAAAAACAACTTCTTCTTACCGAATACGATAGGAAAACCGTTGTAGATTTAGCACAACTTTATGATGACGAAAGACAGGCGTGTACAATATTCAGACCTACATTCAAGATTGATTATGTTTATGGCAATACTTATGTTGGGACAACCAATTACACACCATTTCAATACAATCTTTATTACGTACAACCTGAACAATCAGCACAAAGTGGTCTGTGGAGAGGATATCCTCAATATTATGAGTTTGATTTTTACAGACCTAACATAAATGACCAACACATAAACTATAAGTCAAAAAGTGCATATACCTACAACTGGGTTTATTATTTGACTTATGCCGCACAAAATAATCCTGACCAAGAATTATATTTTAGTCTGAATGGGTCAAGTCTAACTTGGACGGCATCAACAGGAATACCATTTACAATAAAAAATTCAACTTCGAATGGAAATACAATTATATCATTTGAATGTATAGCTCCTCATGGTTTAACTAGAGGAGAATATGTTGAGTTATCGATTTTTTATGGCAATAAAAATCTTTTCCAAGTTTATTCCTTGGGAAATGGGTTAGTTGATAGTGATGAATATATTTTCAACATTTATAATAACGGATACACTGGTACAACTTTTGCGAATAATAGAACAGGTACTTTTAAAAGAGTTATTAATCCTGATAATCTTATCGAGACTACCTCAAAATATTATGTAAGACAACATAAAGTATTAACGAATATAGAGGACATGGTGATGACCAAGTCAGGATTTGAAAAAAATGTTTTCTTGGAAGAAAAAAAATTTGAGTTCAGTTCAATTACACCAAACAATACAAGTAGAGTTTCCCAAAAAACAAGTAGCAATTGTTTTAATGTCACAACAAATAAAGATTTAGATTTATCTACAGTTTTGGACAATCAAAAAAGACCAATCTCCGAACTTTTTCTTACAATCATAAACAAAGGTTATACTGGTTATTTCAACGAACCATTCAACAATGTGGGTTTGAAACAAGGTTGGGAGTTCAATATCACAAGTACTTCAAATAGTTGGTGGAGTACAACAAACATAAAATCTAATACAAACATTCCTGTTTCAGGTTATTCAATAACTCAAGGTTCAAGAACCTATAATTTCTTCTACAACTCGGATTTAAAAGTTGGTGATATAATAGATGGTGATTTCTGCGAATGGAATAACTACGAACAGGTAGAGAGAGTTATATCGCCTTATTATCAAAAATTGAAATATAATCAAAAGATATTCACAACAACAAGTCAAAACGACCCGAACTCACCAGGCTTTTACTACATGCCTCATAATAAAATGACATTAAGAGTTTTCTCTGACTACATTGAAACAGGTAACGCGAATGAAGTTACTGGGGTTCCGTCTTATGCGTATTTTTCTGAAAGTGACCAACAATTTAGATGGAGAGACTTATATAGTTATGGATTCAAAGATAACTTACAAAGAGGGGTAGACTATCCTTTCTTTAATTCAGCCCAATATCCCTTCAAAGATTTTGTATTTAGACTTATACCTGAAGGTTCGAACTTCAATTCGAATTTAACGGGAATAAACTATCCTGTTAAACCATTGGTAGATGAGTGTGAATAAAGTTGCCATAAAACTTTTCGGTCCAATCGAAAAACAAATTAATATACCTGTTAATTTAAGCTGGGATTATTTGGGAACATCTGAAGCGGTGGAGGAATATGAAGAAAAAATTGTGGACGAGGTTTTAGGAACGGGTTACGACTTCGAAGTTGATAGGTTTTCAAACGCCCCATTCTCAGGAACAAGCCAAGAAACGGCAATAAGGTATCAATTTTATTTTTATTCGGGAGGGACTCTGAACTCATCTTCAAATTGGAAATTAGATTATAGAGGGGAAGGATTCACGACAGGAGACATTTATTACTATAACAACAATTTTGCAAATTCATTTTTTAAATTGGACTTATATGATAACATTGACCCGAAAAAACAAAAAATTCTTATAACTATTATAATTCCGACACAACAAGGTTCCAAAATCGATGCGGTATTACAGAGAACACCTGTAAAAATAAAGATTCCTGATTTTGTATTGGACTTTGTTGGTGATGTTGAGGGTTTCTTTATCTATTGGCTAAAAAAGAGAAAATTCTTGGATGTAACTACCTTTTACATGACGGCCAAATTTTACAACGCAGAAACAGGACAATTCACAAAAATGATGACACAACCGCAATCAAGTATATCTGGTGATAAGTTTTCATTTGACAGCCTTTCATATTTCTATGTAAGAGTCGACTTGGATTATGAAAAACGTACATATCAAATGTTTGATACTGTAACGGGAAATAGAGTTGGAACTCCTAATCCCATAAAATGGTATGAATATGTTAACCCATAATGCCTGATTATAAATTCATAGTATCACCTGAAAACGTACAAAGAGATTTGAACGTTGTGACTTGGAAAGGAGAACAAGTTGGAGTTTACTCTGCAATGACTGCAATTGTCACGGGTAACACAAATAGTACCTCTTTGCTTACAGGACTCACAGTTAACATATTACTAACACAAACAGCGACTGATGCAGGATATTATTCAGAGTTTGATGGAGCAATTTTACAAAAAGATGTTGTGGCGAACTTCATATTCTCATCAACAACATCATCACCATATACATATCAAATTTTCAACACCTCAAGTGAGTTTCAAAAATTTTTGGAACTTTCGAAATACACGGTTGATTGGGGAGATGGGTCACCTTTACAAGAGATTACAGCATATACGCCGAACTCAATTTCACATACCTATCCCGTCGCACAGAAGACTTACAACATAGTAATGGAACAAGTTAATCCGTGGGGATTAACAAGAGTACAAAAGAGAGTGACCACACCCTTTAAAAACGTACAAATATACAACCCTCAAGGAGAGTGTTATTTTATACCAAGATTTGGTAACTGGTTTAACACTCCGATATCATACAACTATATTTTCACAGGGGATTCTGTAAACGTGGTTTCTGCTCAAACTTCAAATAACTATGTTTCAGTTCCTTATACAATTTCTGGAGTAACAAAATCAAGAATCGAGGAATTGGCTCTATATGGACAACCACGTTTTATGGTTGGTGTCCCTGTGGTAAAGAATGGACAGATATGGGGTGCGGTAACAAACATGAATACCTCATTTACAGCATATACAATTCAGTCGATTGATTTTTATGATTATGCTAACGGAACATCAATATTCTTCCAACAATCTTCAGGATTTACAGACCAAAACTTAACCGCGGTTCCAATTACTAAATTGGAGGCACTATTGAAAGTTATGGACCAGCCACAAATTCAAAGTGACGCATTTGTTGAAAGAGGAAAGGCAAGTGCATATGAAAGGGTACAAAGGCTCGGAGAGGTTGACAATTTGGGGGACATGTTGAATTATGGATATGGATTTTTCAATGTTGAAAATAAGGACTAAACTATTTATAAAAAAAACTTTTTATGGCTATAGCATCATATGGCACAATAAGACCGAGTGACGTATCTCCAACAGATGTTGAGATTATTGTCACATATACTCCAACAAGAGATGTAACAGAAAATTTCACATTAACAACTTTGGATGCCCAAACTGTTTTACAGCCTTACTTTAATAATTCAGAAACTGGTGGTAATGCTGGTGTGGAAGTTTTAGGGGGTTTATATAATCTTACTTTACCTGCAGACCAATTCAACGCCTTGGGTATCTATACATTAATGTTGAGACCCGCTCAAATCAGGACGGTTATCACGGATTGTGGTGTCTTAAGTGCCCTACCAAATGTTAAAGGAATCGTGATTGACTTGACTAATGTGCCTGCCCAGTTTCAGAATAAATTTGTACCTCAAGGATTGGTTGGATTTAGAATCGAGTATCTCAACCCTGATGGTTCAAAAATTCCAAATTTCTTTAGAGTTGTTACCTCATGTTTTTTCTGTGAGCCAGTTGTTACAAACGAAGTGAATACAGTACAAAAATCGATAAGATATAGATATGTTGATGGAAATGCAAACTTATTGTTTTTAACTTTATCACCATCGTCATCACCAACAAATAAACCAAACGCAACTCCGTTTATTGGACAACCTGACCAAAGTATTATTATTTCAAATACTTTTTTCAACCCTGTTTCCATAGAGATTGAAATGGTTGAGTACGATATCTCATCTCTTGCTATTGCTCTTTACGGTAATCAGACTAAATCTATCGATGATGGTATCTACACTATCTATGACTCTGAAAATAACATATACAGACAATACAACTTGTATGAAATCAGAGACCAATTCAACGCATTGTTGTATGAGGTTAGACAAAATAGAGGTGCTAATATCGATTTCAGTAAAAACTTTACTAACATAACAAGCTAATGGCTTCGAGAAGTAAATATTTTTATCCCCCGAGGCCAGGTAGTGGTGCTGGTACATTCTCCGATAACATTGTAGGATTACAAACTGTCGAAGGTGGAGGACTTACGCAAGGTAATTTCGAATTCACCACAGGTATAGTTGAAAAGGTTAACAGGAAATTTAATGTAGGAGCATTTTCGGAACCGATGACTCTTGATGGCATGAACATCGAGTCATTGAATGAAAGTAGAAGAATACAAGCAACACAATTTAGGGTTTATCCTAATTTCGATGTATCACAGGTATTGAATTTCTCTTTATACGGTTCATTGGCAAAAAGATTTCAAGTATCGGTTACGAAGATTATCAATTATTTTCCAGCTTCACTGGATGTGCAATTTATAAATGGAGTATTCAGTTCAGGGTATACTGCTTATGATATAAGTTTTGATTCAATAAATAATGAAACTTATTTCAAGGTTAACGTAGATAGACTTAACAACCCTTTTGGTATTGACTATAGTTTAAGTGCATCAACAAACCTCTCATCAAGAGAAATAACTCAATCTCCCTACAGAAATCTCTATGACACCTATTTGGATTATTGTATCGCGGTTCCTTTGGAAGATGAATCAAATGATATTTTTCGTATTGTATCTTTTAACCCTTCAGATACCTTAACAACAGGATATATTGAATTTTATGTGCAGGGTGCACCTTTCGGAACAGGTAATACAACCATTGTTGAGTATCAGATAAGACCAAATGATTTAGTTGCAGACAAAGTATTTTCCGAAGCTTTTGATGAAGTCGAGAAGTTCTTACTTAATAGATTAATCAAGCCAGAGTATACGGCAATATTTCAGGTACCACAACAAAACGAGGCGGGGAATTTTTATACAAACTATCAAGAGGTAACTTGGCCAAAAGAAGGTCCTTGGAATCTTGATATCAAGTCTTACGAGTTTGACAATTATCTTGAACAACTACAATTGATTGCGGAAAATTTGGATAGTTTCAAGACCAACTTGATTTCAAGATTTTTGGTAAGTGATTCTTTAAAAGAATTTGATACCCTTGACAGAAAGGTTGAAAAAATATTTCAAATATATGGTAGAAGTTTCGACCAAGTAAAACAATTCATTGACGCGTTGGCGTTTATGAATTCTGTAAATTACAATACTTCAAATGATATTCCGTCCCAACTTCTTGTAAATTTAGCCCAAACATTAGGGTGGACATCCAACTATTCACCCATAACTGATGAAGATTTTCTTGAATCTATTTTCGGTAATACGTCAACACCAACTTATCCTGGATATGCGAGGGCGTTAACACCAACAGAGATTAATTACGCGTTCTATAGAAACTTGATATTAAATGCTGCTTATTTGTTTAAATCAAAAGGAACAAGGAGGTCGGTCGAATTTTTGATGAGATTGGTCGGTGCTCCCGAATCACTCATAGAATATAACGAACATGTTTATTTGGCGGACCAAAGAATAAACTTGGACCAATTTTATACACAGTTCGCGCAGATATCAGGAGGTACGTATGAAGACGTACAACCAGCCTATATTCCAGGAGATACTTTCAAAGTCAAAGGACAAGTTTTTACTGCGTTCACTACCTCTTCAACATATGAAGATGTGAATGTAACTTTAGCGACATACCCGATGGACGCTGAAGGGTATCCAAAGGCACCAATAGATACAGAAAACTTCTTTTTCCAAAAGGGTGCGGGTTGGTATGAACAAACTCCATCACACAGAAGTCCAGACCAAGTAGTTGTAACGGGTCAAATTTACACAGGTCAGAACTATGATATTCAAACACAACTTCAACCGTTCACATATGGACAAATCTATTTGGACAGATTCAGAGATTTCCCTTACATGAATGAAGGGTATAAATTACGTAGAGTTGTTGATAATAATAAATCGTGGTTACAAGATGATGATAGATTGAGGATTTCAACACAAGCCGACTATAACGCATACTATTATGTGGAAAACGACAAACTTGTTCTTAATGTTAAGAACGTTGAAATATTCTTGAATGCAGGTCAAGGGTTAGTTTATGATGTTTGGACTCAATCAAGAAGATATGATTATCCAATACCAGAGTCAGGACTCACCGTAGGGTATCCTGTACCTGGTGGCGTTGATTGGACAGAGGTAAACCCTGAACCAAAGAAAAAAACTTTCTTCGAATTTTCCCAAACTTTTTGGGAAAATATGATTAATGCAAGAAATAGACAATACATAACCGATGGAAAGACTGGAGGATATCCAACTTTACAATCGATATGGTGGAAATACATTGAACAAGAGCAAACCATAGGGGTTCCAAACAACAAATACACTTATCAGAAACTAATTGATTACATTCAAGGAATTGGTCCATATTGGACTAAACTTGTAGAACAAATGATACCTGCCACTACGATTTGGAATGGTGGTGAAAGATTTGAAAACTCTGTTCTTCATAAACAAAAGTTTGTTTATAGAAGACAAAGAGGATGTCAGTTTATACCAATACCTGTGAGCCCTTGTTTTGTGATAGGAAACCTATTCGATTATAGTTGCTCAACAGAACTTGTAGATTACTACATTTATGCATGGTTAAACGGAGACACAACGGTTTCTAATTTCCAATCCGTACTTGCAAATAGAGTCAATAATTTATTAGTGTCTAATAATATATCTCCAACTCAATGCATAATGAGTTCAATATACTCAAAATGGTATGTTGATTTGAAAATTGGCGGAGAACAAATTATTCTCTCACAATTTTACACAGGATACGGTCAGAACGATGTTCCAACGACTACACAGTGGAGAAGTGCACTTATAGCTACACTACCACAACTTTATGATTATGGTTTTACTTATTTCCTAAATGGAAACTTCTTAACAATTAGTAGTATGACATGTGAGCCAAGAAATCAAAATGAGTCAGTTGTTTTGAGTGTCGGAATAAATATAGATATAAATTGTAACACCAACTAATGGCGGCTTTTGATTATTATTTAAGGGTAACGGGTGATTGTCAGAGTGTTGGTGCTGGTGCTATTCTTGTGGTACCAACGGGAGGAACGCCACCATATACCGTAGAGTGGACACAACCTTCTTTAGGGGAGGACCAAGCGGTTCTAGAGTCTTACAGAGATGGGCTGTATCCGAACACTTATGTGATAAGGGTAAATGATTCAACACTACCTGTTAACCAAGAATTTTTTATCAACATTCCGGTATCAGATGGAATTTGCGCGTCGATAGTTCAGGTAAACGATACAACCTGCTCTCTTACTAATGGTTCAGTGACCGCAACTTCTACTTCAGATTACTCCTCTACTAATTATTACTTATTTGATTCAGGTAATTCTTTTATAACTTCAGCGATTACAACAACATCGACCGCCGTTTTTGAAAATTTAAGTGCGGGAACTTATTCTATAATGGCTCTTGACCTCGGTGGTTGTACAGGAGTAACGCCAACATTTATAATTGACGATTCAGGACCCTTCGATTTTGGTTTATACCTCGTACCAAACTCAAGTTGTGGAGGAACTCCGATAGGAAAAATATTAGTCACAGGTTTGACAGGACAAGCACCGTATTCTTACCTTTGGAGTAACGGTCAAACAGGGTCAACAATAACAGGATTGACCGCAGGACAATACTCCGTGGAAATAACCGATGCGTCAGGGTGTCAACAGACAAGAAGTGGAGTTCTAACAAATGTTTCAACACTTGGATTTGGAGCATTTAGTGCAACATCTCCAACTTGTTTGACTGCTAATGGACAAATAACTCTTACTATTACAGGAGGAACAGCGCCTTACTATTATTCAGCCTCAACAGGTGAATTTACGGTGACCTATGCTCAACAATATACCATTTCGAATCTTTCACCTGGACAATATAACTTTTTAGTAACAGATGCTGCGTTTTGTCAGATAAATGTAGGAACAACTTTAGCGACACCTCAAGGAATATCAAGCGTATCGGTCATTGGAACCAATTCGAGTTGCTCAAGTAATAACGGACAGATTACCGCAACAGTAGAGGGAGGAACATTACCTTACACCTACACCTTAATTTTACCCGACGCATCCACTCAATCAGTTACAAACTCTCAAACAAGTTATGTTTGGAGAAATTTAGCTTCGGGAACTTACTCGGTGGTTATTTATGACTCATCAACACCAACAGCGTGTTATTCATTGACGGAAGTAATACTTCTAAATGAGAATAGATTTACCATTTCACTCAACCAAACAGGAACAACTTGTGGTCAAGTCAATGGAAAAATTTTGGTGACAAAATCAATAGGAGGTACTTCACCTTACGATTACATATTGGATGGTGGGGTACAAAGTGTGATTGATACAACATCAAGTGCGGTCACTTTCTCGAATGTTACTTCAGGACAACACACAATAAGTGTAGTTGATGCCACAGGATGTACCCAAATACAAACAATATTTGTTGAACCATCAGAACAATTGGACTATAGTTTATATTCAACTTCTTGTGGTTCAGGTGCTGATGGTAAAATTACAGCATTTATATCATCAGGTACACCACCATTTACATTCAACTGGTCTGCAAACGTTCCAAACAACCCTCAACAAATACAAGTTACGGGTCTCACTGCCGGAACATATACTTGTACAATAATTGATGATGATGGATGTTCTTTGAGCAGAACCGCAACTATCACTTGTGCTACTTCGTACGCTTCTTACCAAAGCTATGTTATGGGTTCAGAAGTATTCAGAGTTCAGTCACCAACAAAGTTGGGTATGTTACAAATGTTGAACGAAGGATTTGCAGATTTAACTTCAGGAAATACGACTTGTGATTTGGTTACGGCAGATTTTATAGCTGTTGTAAAGGTACAACCTTTGGGTACTTTAATTCAAGACTCATTCTTTACAGGTACAACTCTCACACAAGTACCTTCTGACAATTTGTGGTTTGATACGATAAAGAATTTGTTATTAAGCGTGTCAGGGGTTGGAAATGTCATCATAGACCAACTTAACAATCAAATAACAATTCAAACACAGCCAGGTAACACAACCTTAAACAATCAAGAAATAATCATAGAGTTAAAAATTATCTATGATATAATGTGTCTCACATGATACAAATAAGAATTGATAGTATCACAGGGTCTACGGGTTACCCGATGACGGTTTCCATGGCGGATGTTTATGGAAACAATAGAAGTGTTATTGCAACAATTTCGGGGGGTACTGTACCACCAACTGTCACTTTGAACAATAGTGTTAGTGGTGTAAGTATACCAAGTATTTTTAACTACGCACCTCAAATCATGTTAATTTTAACGGATAGTAATGGTTGCGAAGTTTTCCATATTCTTGATTGTACTTTCGGATGTGCCTTTGAAATAACCATAGAGGAAGTTGTTTGTACTTTCAATATAGATATCCAATCTGCAAGTTGTGCAGTTACGGTAGAAGTTTCAACAAGTTAAGGTAAAGTTTTTTCCCAAGAAATTTTAATCAAACAATTATCCGTGGTATTTATAAAAAAAATCCGCGGATGTCTTTATATTCCATTTTTGTTGTCAATACTGCTCCAGGTTGTGATAACAGTATTGAACAACAATTAACCATTACAGGTTGTACTAATTACATTGTTAGATTGGCATCGACATCAAACGCTATCGGGCCATTTAACGTTCTTTATAGTAATTACCCTGACCCACTTTCGGCTGCCTCAATTTATTACTCCGCACAGACTAGAAATGAAATGTTGATGGGTGTTGTTATTTCATTTGAATGTACACCAACCCCTACGCCAACACCAAGTATTACCCCAAGTATTTCTGCTACACCACCTGAAACTCCAACTCAAACTCCGACACCTACGGAATCTGCTACACCTACTGTAACCCCAACTATAACAGCGACACCAACCACAACACCAACCGTAACTCCAACCGCTTCAACCACTTTGACACCAACCCCGACAGAAACAGCGACACAGACAGCAACACCAACTGGAACACCAACAAGTACTATAACTCAAACGCCAACAAATACACCAACTCAAACTAATACATCAACACCAACAGTTACATCCACAACAACTCTTACACCAACCCCAACTGAAACAGAGACATCTACACCAACACCTTCACCATCACAAACGGGAACCCCTGCTTCAACTTCAACACCGACTTCGACTGAAACGCCAACCGTTACTCCAACAGCAACTGAAACGCCAACTGCAACTGAAACATCAACCCCTACCGAGACAACAACACCGACTCAAACACCAACTCAAACTGAAACACCAACTCAAACCTCAACTTCAACACCTACAACTACCCTGACATCAACACCAGGTTCAACACCACCTGAAACTCCGACTCAAACTCCGACTGCAACTGAAACGCCAACCCCAACAGCTTCTGAAACGCCAACTCCTACCGAGACAGCAACAGTTACACCTACTGAAACACCTACGGTTACCCCAACAAATACAGAAACTTCAACACCTACACCAACTGAAACATCAACTGCAACACCAACTGAAACTTCTACACCAACTACAACGCCAACCCTTTCTGCGACACCAACTGAAACCGTTACTCCAACGGCAACTGAAACACCAACAGCCACACCGACTGAGACACCTACAAATACTCCAACATTAACTGCAACACCAACTGAAACGGCGACTCAAACTCCGACACCAACAGTAACACCAACTGAAACGGCGACTCAAACTGTTACTCCGACTGAAACAGCAACTCAAACTCCGACACCAACAGAAACGGAAACTCAAACTCCGACACCAACCGAAACACCTACCCAAACTCCAACTGAAACAGCAACACAGACACCAACCACTACCGAAACTCCAACTCAAACACCAACAACTACTGAAACTCCAACTCAAACACCTTCACCAACAGCATCCGCACCCGCATTTTCAGCTTATCTATTCATAGATAGAAACGACGCAACAATCAGAGGTGCTTTGAATAGTTACATGTTATCACAAGGAAGTGCGTTTAGAGGATTCAATATTACATCTCCAAGTTTAACACAAGCAACATTTGATGCTCAATTGAATGCTTACATTGCTTACAGTGGTTGGGGAGTATCTGAACCTTCAATTGTTGTGGCACCTATCTCAACTGTTTCAAGTGGAACAGATGCTTACGGTAATCCGATTGAGGCTTACAAATTCCAAACAGTTCTTGTAAGTGCATCAACAGTGCCAGCGGCAGAACAAGCTTGGTATACATGGATTGTATCAACAGCGGCTACAAATGGTTTGAAATACACCACAACAAAACAAGGAATTAGTAATCCACCGGCAACTAACTTAACACCAAATGCGGTTTATACTAATTTGATTGTAAATTATTCAGGTTCAACAAATATACCTGCGGGAGTTTATCGTATTTATACAAGTAAACCTGGTGCAGGTTCAAACATAACAAATAATGGTAACAATTATTATTTCCAAGGAGGAAATTTAGCCTAATCAATAAATGAAGAAATATTTATAAATAATATGAGCTTTTCTTACAAAAACCCCACTTCATCCGTCTTGCTTAGCTCGCCGGATTCAGTTTTAAGAGCAGCCGATACGGGTACAAATTTTAGTGTACTGGGTATCGGAGGTTACATGGAGGTTTATTACCTTACTGATTTACAGTGGGTAATAGACCCACAAACACTAATTGACGGTGGTCCTGTATTATATTCAGGTAACTCTATACCAATTAGTTTTAGTTATAATGTACCTTTTGCAATTCCTAATACGTTAATTTTAAATAACGACGGTATATCATCTGGTCGTAGAAGACTTGGTATGCAAGTGTATGTTCATGAGACTAACACTGTATATCAATACACGATAAATAACTATACTGCACTTTGGGACGCAGCGGAAGCTGTAAATTCCATAGTTGACTTTGGAAGTGCATATGAGGCATACGACGACACACCAGAGGGTGTTGCGTTTTTGGCTGCTTGGACAGGTTCAACGATAGAGGGCGTGAGTGGGGTCACCGAATCTAACGCAAGATGGAAAATATTTCATGGTACAGATTGGGAAATTACGGGAGGCACATATTATTCGGCAACATCAATATTATCATTATATAACAATACAGGAGGAACTCTAAATATTTCAGGATTCACTGCACCTATTACAGGAGGAACGTTCAATTCAGGAACAGAGACTCTAACTTTGAATAGTGCAGACGGTTCAAATTTACAAATTACAGGGTTTAGTTCAAGTTCTCCACTCACGGTTTCAGTAGTTGGAGATACACCGGTTACGGCAGTTACAGGTATGACATTTTCAGGAATGTCATTAGTAGATAACGGAGGTGGCAATATAACATTGACTGTTACAGGTTCAACGGGTACATCTGGTACATCTGGTACATCTGGTACAGATGGCACATCAGGAACGAGTGGAACAGACGGCACATCAGGTACTTCTGGTACGGACGGCACATCAGGTACTAGCGGAACAGATGGCACATCAGGAACAAGCGGAACAGACGGCACATCAGGCACTAGCGGAACAGACGGCACATCAGGCACTAGCGGAACAGACGGCACATCAGGAACAAGTGGAACATCAGGCACCGATGGTACTTCAGGAACAAGTGGAACATCTGGTACAGACGGCACATCAGGAACAAGTGGAACATCAGGCACCGATGGTACTTCAGGAACAAGTGGAACATCTGGTACAGACGGCACATCAGGAACTTCAGGAACATCTGGTACAGACGGCACATCAGGAACAAGTGGAACATCAGGCACCGATGGTACTTCAGGAACAAGTGGAACATCTGGTACAGACGGCACATCAGGCACTAGCGGAACAGACGGCACATCAGGAACAAGTGGTACATCTGGTACAGACGGCACATCAGGAACAAGTGGAACATCAGGCACCGATGGTTCTTCAGGAACAAGTGGTACGGATGGTAGTTCAGGCTCTTCAGGAACAAGTGGTAGCTCAGGAACATCAGGAAGCTCTGGTACATCGCCCTTAATTTGTACACCATTTTTACCTGGAGATTATTATTTTCAATCGGTAGGACAACCCTATAACGGGCCTTCATATCCAAATATGGCATGGGGTCCTGGACAAACATTAAGTGTATATGCGCCTGATGATATTATAGAGTATATGATAATTAGCGGTTATACCGCTTCAACAGGAGATTTGATTGCGGTTATTACATATTCTCAAAGTCCTAATTATAAAACACAGGCAGGAGTTACTCTTTGTCTTGTAGGTGCACAAGGTTCAAGTGGTTCTTCAGGAAGTTCTGGTTCTTCAGGTTCTTCAGGTACAGACGGAACTTCAGGAACTAGCGGAACATCAGGTACTTCAGGAACTGACGGAACATCTGGCACAAGTGGTACATCAGGAACATCTGGTACTAGCGGAACAGACGGCACTTCAGGAACAAGTGGTACATCTGGCACGGACGGCACATCAGGAACGAGTGGTACATCTGGCACATCAGGAACAAGTGGAACATCTGGTACAGATGGCACAAGTGGTACATCAGGAACATCTGGTACTAGCGGAACAGACGGCACTTCAGGAACAAGTGGTACATCTGGCACGGACGGCACATCAGGAACGAGTGGTACATCTGGCACATCAGGAACAAGT
>Ga0209358_10000129_pt1 | contig 67395 bp, 68 predicted proteins | sample LauGreFa1BDMLBSN_2_FD_187574 | JGI IMG/M metagenome (GOLD analysis project Ga0209358, IMG submission 187574) | Freshwater lake microbial communities from Lake Michigan, USA - Fa13.BD.MLB.SN (SPAdes) (version 2) | ecosystem: Environmental > Aquatic > Freshwater > Lake | place: Lake Michigan, USA... | reverse complement strand
CAGTATCCGAACAATCTGTTCGTTACTGAATCTTCCCTGCTTCATTTCCGTCTCCCCTTGCAGAAGAGACCATTCTCTCAAGCTTCAATTGGCTCGAAATTACCCAGTCAGGTCACCTGCGTTAGATATTTATTTAACCGACGGAAAATATTTAAAAACACACACCTTGCATTGACTGTGATACTGCGTTGATGGATATTGCGGCTTCTGAGTAAGCCCGCCTCTCCAGTTCAGTTTGTATATCGTTTTGCGGGTCAATGGTGGCGAAAAGACCGATCGCCTTTCTAGCAGAAGCGCAAGCATTTTTGGCATCCCCCTGCTTGGCGTACACCGAAACTTGTCTGAGAAGTTGCGCAATCTGGAGGGAAACATTGGAGACTTCTTGTCTAGTCAACGCAAATAAAGATTGGCTAGAAATGAGTACAAAGAGGCAAAACCAAACTATTAATTTTTTCATCGGAGTTACCTCAATAAATACTTTTAGTAAAAGCTTGTTGCTTTGTTATATTATGGGGCGGTTCCAAGGGAAATAAAAATTCCCGCGTACTAATTGCCTCTGTGCATGTTCCCTCGCAAACGTACTCGTACTGCATGATTGATTCCTTGGTTGCGGCATGAAAGACCAGAAGACAGCTAGTCTCAAAAGTGCCAGTTCTACAGTGGTCCAGGCGAGTCAGTAGCCAATACGTCTGAAGGTAAATCCGGAGGGCATAGTCCAACCCTCGCCCGGAAGCTTTTCTTACTGCTTGTACTCCGGTTTCAATTTGACCGGAGGTGCCTGCCATTTCTGAAAAGTCGTAGATGAATTTTGTTCCCTTAACCAAGCTGAATCGTATGTTGTAAGCAGCTTTATAAGGCCAGTGTGCCAAAGCGAAGCGGTGGCGTCTTCTTGGCGCCGTAGCCACCACATGACAGAACTGCGAACCAGATTCGGATCGTGACCACCCCAATGACTGTTCGCATCACCAAGAAACTCGTAGGGGTCAATGCCGCCTTCGCTTTCCTCGCTCGAATCCAGGTAGCGTCGACGCTCTATGTCTGCAAGTGCTGGGTTTGAAGCCAGCTTCTGATGAACCAGAAAGTAAATATGGGCCAGTTCTGCAACTTGGGCATCGTACACACCTTGCGTCTTTTGACGCAGAAGAGGGGAGTCCGCTGCGGGAATAAGTGCATTTGTCGCCCAGATAACGAACTTTGGGTTGTAGTACCCGAATTCATCCTCCGAATTAAGTTCCAGCTGTCCATCGCGGTGGGGGCCGCTCCGAAAGGGCGGAACCGGTGCTGCTGCTATGAAGGCTTTCCAAGAATAAACGGTAAGCGCTCGGCAAAAGAAATTTCTCATGCCACCGTCAATTCCGTAGTCGAAGCTAAGGTCGTCCTCATCGCATGCTGAGCCGCTTTGGGGAAGGAGTTGCCATGCCTCGGCAATACTGGTAAGTTTATCTTGCCCACCGGCGGTGATTCCAAAGGCTACAAAAATGGCGGCAATCAATAATTTAGCAACAGTATTTTTCATGGATCTTTCGGTTAATACGGCACATATATCCTAATCTATTGCCATCCCGTTGTTACCTATTCACTTGGCTACTTGAAGCTCCGGGTACGCCTCAGCCATCCGAGTCGGCTTGGGGCAACGGGTCCGGTCGCCCGACATAAGGGCCAGCTTGTGACTTATTGCTTCCAGCACCGCCAGACGGGCACTGGCTAGAAAACGGCTGGGATTTAAGACACCATACGAGGTATTTCACGCCTCGTTAAACCGCGTTGCACCTCGTACTTGAATCCACCATTCCTACACCTGCAGAAAAAAACTTTCCTGAGCCGTGAGGATAATCATCTTTAAAATCCTCGATATATTTTTTCTACTCCGTAGCTCAGTATGCCTGAGCAGTTGCTCCAAGAATTATTACTCCAAGCTCCTAAGCAATCTGGCAATCTGGCCGGTTCGGACGTCGTTGAGTTCTTTGATCGCATCAGGTCAGCACCGCACAGGCGGCGGTCATTTCCGGGTTTCGCCAATTAACCCTATGTGCCTAGCAGGAGTCTGAAGGCCCGTATATTTTGGTTTTCACAAACCAAGGAGTTTTCTATGTATCCAATCAAATCCACCCTAGTAGCTTGCGTCAGCGCCATGGCACTTCTGGTCAGCACCGCCAGCCATGCCGATATGCTGAATCTGGGCGCCACGCTATCGGGCGCCGCCGAAGTGCCGCCCAATACCAGTGCAGGCATGGGGCAGTTGCAGGCCGAGTTTGATAAAGCGACCAAGTCGTTTCGCTACACCTTGCGCTACAGCGGCCTGAGCGGGCCGGTCAAGGCGGCGCATTTCCACGGGCCAGCCGAAGCAGGCAAAAATGCGGGTGTGGCTTTGGGCATCAACAATGCCGGCGAGAGCCCGGTCCAGGGCAGCGCGGTTTTGACGGCAGAGCAGGCTGCGGATTTGCTGGCCGGCAAGTGGTATGTGAATGTGCATACCGCGGCCAACCCGGGCGGCGAAGTTCGCGGGCAAGTTATCCCAGAATAAGAAAAGCAGTTGAGGGAGGGCCAGCTGCCTCCATCAGCCCGCAGGATGGAGCGGCGGCCCTCTACGCGGAGGGCGTCAAAAAATGCTAGTTTTTGCTTGCCTTCGCGAGCCCCAAATGGGTCTACGCCACCCCTAGCGCTTTGTGCAGTTTGGTACTAGTCGTGGTGTATTGCAGCGCGACGGCTTCTCCGGGGCGTATGGTTTGCATGGCGCCAAAGGCTGCCAAAGTGGCCTCGTGAAAGCCACACAGAATCAATTTCTTTTTGCCGGCGTAGTGGTTGATATCGCCCACGGCAAATATGCCTGGCGCGCTGGTGGCGAAGGTAGCGGTGTCCACGCTCAGTTGCTTGCGCTCCATGTCCAGGCCCCATTGCGCTAAGGGCCCCAGCTTGGGTGAAACGCCCAAAAACACACCTAGTTGATCCAGCTTCAATGCAACTTCTTGCTCATCGGCGTCCAGCACGCACAGCGTGTGCAGGCGCGCCTTACCTTTGAAGCTGTGCGCTTGCCCGGCCACAAAGCGCAATCGCCCGCTGCTGCGGTGCGCGGCAATGCGGGCCAGCGTGTCCGGGGCGGCGTGAAGCACATCGCGCCGATGCACCAGCGCCACGCTGCGCGCCGCGCCGTCGCAAGCATCGGCCGCCGCTTCCAGCGCAGCTTGCTCGCCGCCAATGACCACGATGGACTTGCCCTGAGCGGCGGCAAGTGCATGCACCTGGTAATGCACTTGGGTGCCTTCAAATGCTTCGATGCCCGGTAAATGCAGCTTGCGCGCCTGAAATGCGCCTACGCCAGCGGCAATGAAGATGCTGCGCGTCAGAAACGATTGGCCGCTGGAGGTTTGCACTTGGTAGCGGCCATCGGGCTGCGCGGCGATGCTGTCCACGGTTTGATTCAGGTGCAGCGTGGGCTTGAAGGGCGCCACCTGGTCCAGCAAGCGGGCCACCAGTTCGCGCCCGCTACAGACTTTGATGCCGGGTATGTCGTAAATCGGCTTGTCGGCATAGAGCGCTATGCATTGCCCACCGGCTTCGGGCAGCGCATCAACGATATAGGCTGACACACCCAAAAGGCCAAGTTCGAAGGCCTGGAACAGGCCGACCGGCCCTGCGCCGATGATCAGGGCGTCGATTTCGAGGGTTTGGGAGGGAGCGGCCAAGGGGCGGGCGTCTGGGGGAGGGCGCTACGACCGGCCCGGCCTTAGCGGATGAGCTCGGAGAGCTTGTCGGTCTTGTCTTTCCACGCGTCCGCATCGGGCAGCGGCGCTTTACGCTTGGTGATGCTTTTCCAGGTAGGCAGCTTGGCCAGTTCGGCGTTCAGGGCCGTCATATGGCGCTGGTCGTGCGGCACGTCTTCTTCGGCGTATATTGCGTTCACCGGGCACTCGGGGATGCAGACCGCACAGTCGATGCACTCGTCGGGGTCAATCGTCAGGAAATTGGGGCCTTCGCGGAAGCAATCGACTGGACAGACATCGACGCAGTCGGTGTATTTGCACTTGATACAGGCTTCGGTAACGGTATGGGTCATGGAAAGAGTTAGAGCTGTTGGGGGAACCGGCCTGCAAACCCAGGCCAAACCGCGATTTTATTGGCAATCGGCGGCCAAGCCTGGCACAGGGCTATCAGGCCGCGCGGGCGAAGTGCGGCAGGTCTTGCACATCACCCTGGTAAAAGCCGCTGTAGTGCGCCAGCAGACGTTCGCCGTGGGCAGCATCCTGGCCTTCGCGCAGCACCGCGCTGCTAAAGCCGCTGCGCTGCAATTGCAGCAATTGGTCGATCAGCACGTCGCCCGTAGCGCGGATGTCGCCCTCAAAACCGCGACGGCGCAGCACATGCGCCTGGCTAAAGGCCCGTCCATCGGTGAACTTGGGGAAATCGAGCGCAATGCAAGCAATACCTTCCAAGGGCAGGCTGTGCACCTCGGCGTAGTTGGCCAGGCGCACATGGCTGGCGTCTACCGGGTCGGCTGCGGCAACAGACTCTGCGCGCAGGATCTGTAAATTAGTTTTTTCAGTACGAATGGACATGATGACGTGATGGGCTATTTAGCTGCTTAGGCAGCCAGTTTGGCGGTGGCAAAGCGGGCGCTGTTGGCAGCAGCCTTGAAGGGGTCGATGCCCACGCGCTGTAGGGTGTCGATGAAGTTCTCACCCGCGTCACGCTGGTCTTTGTAGACCTCCAGCACCGCCTCGATCACATCCACCACTTCGGCCGCCGCAAACGAAGGGCCGACCACTTTGCCCGCGCGCGCCGCGCCGCTCAGTTCAGAGCCATCCGAGCCGCCTAGCGTCACCTGGTACCACTCCTGCCCATCTTTATCCACGCCCAAAATACCGATATGGCCGCTGTGGTGGTGGCCGCAGGAGTTGATGCAGCCGCTGATGTGCAAATCAATTTCGCCCAGGTCGAACAACTCGTCCAAATCTTGAAAGCGCTCGGTAATCGCCGCCGCCACCGGCAGGGAACGGGCGTTGGCTAGCGCGCAATAGTCGCCGCCGGGGCAGGCAATCATGTCGCTGAGCAAATGGATATTGGGGCGGGCCAGTCCGGCTTCTTTGGCGGTCTGCCAAAGGTCGATCAATTGGTCTACGCGAACCCAAGGCAGCACCAAGTTTTGGTCGTGGTTAACGCGCACTTCACCGGCTGAAAACTGCTCGGCAATAGCGGCCGCCGTGGACAGTTGCTGCGCCGTCGCATCGCCCGGCGCTTGCCCTGGGCGTTTGAAGGACAAGGTGACAGCACGCAAGCCCGGGTTTTTGTGGGCAGCCACGTTTTGCGCCAGCCAGCGGGAGAACTCGGGCTTATCCAGGGCCAGGGCGCTCAAAGCGCGCTCCGCAGCGCTTTGCTGCGCTTGCGACACCGTGTCTAGGGCGGGAGCCACAAAGCAGGCGCTCACGCGATCCAGTTCAGCTTGCGGGATGGTGTGCTGCGCGCCAGCGGACAGGATGCGCTGGTACTCGGCCTCGACTTCATCAAAATAGCGCTGGCCTTCCGCTTTGACCAAAATCTTGATACGCGCTTTGTACATATTGTCCCGACGGCCCCAGGCGTTGTAGACGCGCACAAGGGCTTCGAGGTAATTGAGGATCTGATTCCAAGGCAAAAACGCGCGGATTTCGCTGGCAATTACTGGGGTGCGGCCCATGCCGCCGCCGACCAAGACCTGAAAGCCCGCTTCGCCTGCGGCGTTGCGCAGCACGCGCAAGCCCACGTCATGCCAAGCGATGGCGGCGCGGTCTTCCACCGAGCCGGTAATCGCAATCTTGAACTTGCGCGGCAGGTAGGCAAACTCGGGGTGCAGTGTGCTCCACTGGCGCAGCACTTCGGCATAGGGGCGCGGGTCCACGGCTTCGTCCACGGCGATACCGGCGCGCTCGTCGCTCGTGATATTGCGAATGCAATTGCCGCTGGTCTGGATGCCGTGCAAATTCACACTGGCCAGCAATTCCATCACGTCGGCGCTTTTGGCCAGCGGAATCCAGTTGAATTGCACGTTTTGGCGGGTAGTGAAATGGCCGCAGTTCGTGACCAGGCGCGGGGCAATGCCATTGCCAATCTGATCCTGCGTATTTTGCGCGTGCGCCAGGGTCGCGGCCTCGGGGGAATCAAACTCGCCCGCCACGCGGGCCAGGACGCGCAGTTGCGCGCTGTTAAGTTCGCCATAGGGCACGGCCACGCGCAGCATGGGCGCGTAGCGCTGCACATACCAGCCGTTTTGCAAGCGCAGCGGGCGAAAGGCATCGTCTGGCAGGCTGCCGGACAGGTGGCGCTGCAGTTGGTCGCGGTACTGTGCGGCGCGGGCGTGGACAAACTGGCGATCGAATTCGGTGTATTGGTACATGGTCTGGGCCGGCGTGCGGAGAAAAACTGGGGAACGCGGTTTGCGAACAGGCTTACTCTGGCCACCCCAAACTCCCGCGCGCATAGTCGTTATAAAAACTTGCGCGACTGTAAGGAGTTTTTCTTATTCTGAAAACTACTTTTTTTCTATTATCTTATATTAATTACTGCATGTAGAAAGCATCCGAAAACGCTGTATCCCCCACACTGCGCCGGTGTTCAAACAGCCTATTCATCCAAAGCCCGCAATTCGCGCATGCGCTCGTCGAAATAGCTGCCTACGGTGTAGCGCTCGGACAGCAGCACTTCGCGGCGCGGATGCAAAAACAAGGGCAGGGAAATGCGCCGTTTGACGCGGTCTGCGCCGCTGGGGTTGAGTACCTGGTGCACGGTGGAGGGGAAGTAATGCCCTGAGGCTTCGGCCAGCATATCTCCGATGTTGACGATCAATAGGCCAAAATCGCAGGGCACATCTTGCCAACTGCCGTCCTGGCGGCGGATTTGCAGGCCCGGCTCGGTGGCGGCGGGTAGCAGGGTGAGCAGGTTGATGTCGGTGTGCGCGGCGGCGCGCACCGCATCAGGCGCTTCAAAGCCCAGCAGCGGTGGGTAGTGCAACACGCGCAGCAAGGTGTGGTCGCTGTCATCCATCATGTCCGGCAGCGGCATGGAATACAAAGCGCGCACATGGTCGGGGGAATGTTCGCCCACCCAGCGCAAGAGGGTTTGGGCCAAGTCGCTGGCCTGGGCGTAATAGTCCAGGGCCGCGTTTGATAGCTGCGCCGGGTAGCGGCCCCAGGGGTAGATGTGGAAAAACTCTTTGAGGTCGCGCCGGTGGTGGCCCTTGGCGGTCTCGGATACTGCCGGCGAAAAATAGCCGTCATGGGTATTCGCATCGCGCGCATAGGCGTGTTTGGCCTCGGTCTGGAAAAACTCGGCCCACTCGCGGTAAATCCCTTCAATCAGCGATTGCGCCAGCGGGTGGTTTTTCAGCACCGCAAAGCCGGTTTCGTGCAAGCTGGCGGTAAAGGCCTGCGGTGCATCAGGCGCAGTGAAGTCGATGATGGGCAGCTCGGAACTCATGATGTAAGCCAGTCGCGCGTTAAAACGTCTTCAATTTTTTGGCGGCAGGCAGCGGCTTGCACTTGCATGCAGACCGTGGCGGGCACGACGTCCCAGCCCATTTGCGGATAGGGGATGGACTTGCGCTTGAGCATGGTTTGCCCCTGTGCCAGGCCATCGACGGCCACGCGCAGTGCGCCGGTCTCAGTGACAAAAAGCTGCGGGTCGGTTAAAGCAACAAAGGCCAAAACATCGTGCCCGAAGCAGCCATGGATGGCCGCGACATGGGGATAAAGATCGCTGTAAAAGTGGGCGTAAAAAGCCACGGCATGGTGCAGCGTGTCCGTGGCAATATGGCGGTGGTGTGCGGCCAGTTGTTTGAACAAGCTGACCGGCAATATCACTTGGTGTGTCACATCTAGCCCCACCATGGTGAGCGCAAATCCGGCACAAAAAACCCGGTCTGCGGCATGCGGGTCGTTCCAGATATTGGCCTCGGCCACCGGCGACACATTACCCGGCTCAAGCACCGTGCCACCCATGATGACCACGGCACGCAAAAGCTGCGGCAATTGCGGCTCGATCTCCAGCGCCAAGGCCAGATTGCCCAGCGGCCCGACCGCCACTACCGTGATCTGCCCCGGCTGCTGGCGGGCGGTATCTACGATAAATTGGGCTGAACTGCGGGGGTCCAAGCGCAGCGCATGCGATTCGCGCTGGGCCAGATTGCCCAAACCATCCGCGCCGTGGATATGCGCGGGTGGGTCTTCGCCCGCTTTGCCCAACGGAGCGGCAAGGCCTCGCGTGACAGGAATGCTGTCGTGCCCTGCAATCGCTAAAAGATACAAAGCGTTTTCGGCGGCTTGGGCTACCGACACATTGCCGAAGGTAGTAGTCACGCCTACGACATCGATATCCGGGTGCGCCAGCGCGTAGTACAAGGCCATGGCGTCGTCCACGCCGGGGTCGGTGTCGTAGATAACGTGGTACTTGGAAAGGGGTTTAGGCATGGTGTTTTGGCCTCAAGTCACGGCGTTGCAGTAGTGCGCTAAGTTTTGCTTTGCTTGCGCATCGGTGTTGCGGCGCTCCGCTAAAAATGCACTGACTTCGCTGGCCTGCGGAACGCTCGATTGCGCGCCCGCCCTCGTGCAACACAGCGCGGCCGCAGCGCCTGCAAATTGCAGCGCCTGCGCCATCGCGTGCCCGGTGGCCAATTGTGCGATGAGCACACCGCAAAAGGTATCGCCCGCACCGGTGGTGTCCACCGCCTGCACGGCAAAACCGTGTTGGTAATGCAGATGCTCGCCCTGGCGCGCCACTGCGCCGCGTGCGCCCAGTGTCACTACGATCGTTTGGCAGGGCACCACAGCCATGGCATCGACAATGCTGCCCTGGCTCTGGCTGATGGTGCGCAACTCGCCTTCGTTAACGATAAGCAAGTCCACCATCGCCATCAGTTCCAGGGGTAGCGCTTGCGCCGGTGCGGCATTGAGTGCCACCTGCAAGCCCGCCGCCCGCGCCAGGCGGGCCGATTCGATGACAGTGCCGAGCGGGATTTCCAGTTGCATCAGCAAAAACTGGTATCCCGCTAGTGGTGGCAGATGCGCAGCCAGCAAGCGGGCATTTGCGCCAGGCGCGACAGTAATGGCGTTTTCCGCATCATCGGAGACGCAAATAAATGCGGTCCCGCTGGCGATATCGTCAAATTCCTGTGCATGCAGCACGACACCTGCGCTTTGTAAAGACGCTTTAAGTGGCTGGGCATAGGCATCGCGTCCCAGTGCCAGCGCCATCTCGGTAGCTGCGCCACCGGCCCGGGCACATGCGACCGCCTGGTTAGCACCTTTACCGCCCGGAAAGGTTTGCAAATCGTGGCCCAGCACGGTTTCGCCCGGCGCGGGTATGCGCTGTGCGCGCACCACAAAATCCAGATTGGCCGATCCCGCTACAAGAACCATGTAAGCACCATTGAAAAAATTTTTCACAATTTATACGCCAATATGCGCAGCCGTGGGCGCGCTACGCTAAGGAAGCGCCGCATAAGTCCAAAGCCGCCATTGCGAGCGCACAGAAGCAATCCATTTTGGCTTGCCCATCTTGCACTTGTGGATCGCCGCGTCGCTGCGCTCCTCGCGATGACGCACTTAGGCAGACCTGCCCTATGCCCTGTGCCCTCGGCGAGTGTAGAGCAAGTGCTTGCAAATTTGGCGCTCGGTTTGCTTGCGACACCCTGTGGGCTCACGTATGATGAACTGTTGCCACCGTGTTTTGCGAGCGCTTGACCGCCATGGCACACCAGCGTGGCATGTCGCTTTTCGGCGTGCTTTTTATTGATTTCATCTTCGCTAGGAACCTTATATATGCGTACTGCTCATGTTTTCCAAACCAGCCTGCTGTCTTTGTCGATGGCCGCTGCCATTCCTGCGCTGGCTGAGCCCGCTGTCATTTACGACATGGGCGGAAAGTTTGACAAATCTTTTAACGAAGCGGCCTACAACGGCATGCAAAAGTGGGCCAAAGAAACTGGGAAAAAATACCTGGAATTTGAAATCAGTAACGAATCGCAACGTGAGCAAGCAGTGCGCCGCATGGCAGAAAAAGGTGCTACTCCGATTATTGGCGTGGGCTTTTCGCAAGCATCGAGCATCGAAAAAGTAGCCAAAGAATTTCCCAAACTGCAGTTTGCGATTGTCGATATGGTGGTGGATGCACCCAATGTGCAGTCGGTAGTTTTCAAAGAGCAGGAAGGCAGCTTTTTGGTTGGCGTGATGGCGGCGATGGCCAGCAAAAGCGGCAAGGTCGGCTTTGTGGGCGGCATGGATATTCCGCTGATCCGCAAGTTTGAGTGCGGTTACCGCCAAGGCGCTTTGTTTGCCAACTCCAAAGCCACCGTGACGGCCAATATGACTGGCACGACCGGCGCAGCTTGGAACGATCCCACGCGCGGCGGCGAGCTCACCAAAGCCCAGTTTGCTCAAGGGGTGGACGTGGTGTTTGCCGCGGCGGGCGGCACCGGCATCGGTGTCTACCAAGCGGCTAAGGACGCGGGCAAATTGGCTATCGGCGTGGACAGCAACCAGAACCATTTGCAGCCTGGCACCATGCTGACCTCGATGCTCAAGCGGGTGGATGTGGCGGTCTATAACGTGGCCATGGCGCACAAGCCGGGCTTGTCGATTCTGGGCCTCAAAGAAGGCGGTGTGGACTACGCGATAGATAGCCACAACGCCAAGCTGGTCAGCGCGGACATGAAGAAAAAAGTCGATGCCGCCAAGGCCGACATCATCAGCGGAAAAATCAAAGTGGCCGATTACATGGCCGACAACGCTTGCAAGTTGTAAACCTTGCGGCCCCGGCGGCAGTGGCCGGGGCGGTGTCTACACCGGCCTTGCAAATGGCCGGCATCCATAAGCGCTTTGGCGATGTGCTGGCCAATGTGGATGTGAACTTCACCGTGGCGCAAGGCACATTGCATGGCCTGATTGGTGAAAACGGCGCCGGCAAGAGTACGCTCATGTCGGTGCTGTATGGTTTTTATCCGGCCGACAGTGGCCGCATCGAGGTCTTTGGTAAATCGGTGCAGATCCGCAATGCAGACGACGCGATTGCTTGCGGCATCGGCATGGTGCACCAGCATTTCATGCTGGTCGAAACACTGACTGCCCTAGAAAACGTAATGCTGGGCGCTGAGCCGCATTGGCATTTGCCCAGCGCTATCAAACCCGTGCGCGAGCGCTTAGAGGCCTTGATGCAGTCCACCGGGCTGCGCGTGGCGCTGGATGCCACGGTGGCCGATTTGGCGGTGGGTGACCGCCAGCGATTAGAGATATTAAAAGCCCTGTACCGCGGCGCGCGCATCCTCATCCTCGATGAGCCCACTGCCGTGTTAACACCGCAGGAAACGCAGCAGTTATTTGCCGTGCTGCGCCAGTTGCGCGCGCAGGGCAGCACGGTGATTTTGATTACCCACAAACTTAAAGAAGTGTTGGCGCTGTGCGATCAGGTGACGGTCATGCGCGCTGGCCGCGTGGTGGACGATATGCCGATTGCGTGCGCTAGCGTGGAAGCGCTGGCCCAGGCGATGGTGGGGCGTAAAGTGCAGTTGGACCGGCCGCCTTTGGAAGTGGCGATACAGCGCGATGCGACACCGGTTTTGCTGGCCCAAGGCCTGCAACTGTGCGATGCCAGCGGTGTGCAGCGCCTAGCCGACGTGGGCTTGCAGTTGCGCGCCGGGGAAATCGTGGGCATCGCTGGTGTTTCGGGCAACGGGCAAAGCGAGTTGCTCGATATCTTGTCCGGCCTGGGTGCACCTGATGGCGGCAGCATGCAGGTGCTGGGGCGGCAGTTTGTGAGCGGCGCCTGGCTGGACCCGTTTACCGCGCGCAGCATCGGCTTAGCGCATGTGCCCGAAGACCGGCAAGCGCGCGCTTTGGTGATGGACTTTGAAGCCTGGGAGTCGGCGGTGTTGGGCTATGAGTACCTGCCGCAGTTTTGCCGCACCGGCTGGATGCGCGCAGGCGCCATGCGCAATGCGACGGCAGACATGATGGAACGCTTTGATGTGCGTCCGCGCAAAGCGGCGTTGGGCAGCCGCAAATTTTCCGGGGGCAACCAGCAAAAATTGGTTTTGGCGCGTGAGCTTGGCCAAGCGCCGCGTGTGCTGCTGGTAGGCCAGCCGACACGGGGCGTGGACATTGGCGCGATTGAGTTTATTTATTCGCAGTTGCGCGCCATGCGCGACGCCGGTTGTGCGGTGCTGCTGGTGTCCAGCGAGTTGGATGAAATTTTGGCCTTGTCGGACCGGGTGTTGGTGATGGTTCAAGGGCGTGTGAGCGGTGCGATCGATATTGCCGATTGCAACGAAGAGCGCCTGGGTTTATTGATGGCTGGGGCTGCGGTATGAGCCAAACCACCGCCTTGCCGCGCTGGGCCGATGTGGCGCTTTTGCCCGTGGTCTGCTTGGCGCTTGCTTTGTGTGTCGCGGGCATCGTCGTGGCGCTGGTCGGGCAAAGTCCTTCGCAGGTGTTAGCGGCTTTGGTGCAAGGTGCATTTGGCACGCCGCGCGGCTTGAGCTACACCTTGTACTACGCCACTAGTTTTATTTTTACCGGCCTGGCCGTGGCCGTGGCGTTTCATGGTGGCTTATTCAATATCGGCGGCGAAGGCCAGGCCACTTTGGGCGGCTTGGGCACGGCCTTGGTGGCGCTGTGGCTATCGCCGGTTTTGCCCGCTTGGGCCATGCTGCCCTTGATGCTGGTCTGCGGTGCTTTGTTCGGCATGGTGTGGGCGGCGATCCCGGGCTATCTGCAAGCCTATCGGGGCAGCCATGTGGTGATTACTACCATCATGTTCAACTTTTTGGCCAGCACCTTGCTGGTGTATTTGCTGGTCAACCAATTGCGCGCGCCGGGCAATGTGGCGATTGAAAGCGCGGCCTTTGCGCCGTCGGCGCATTTGATGTCTGCCCGTGAACTGCTGGCACTGGCGGGCGTCGATTGGCCCGGCTCGCCGCTCAACGCTAGCTTGCTGCTGGCTTTGTTGGCTTGCATTGCGGTGTATTTTTTTCTGTGGCACAGCCGCAGCGGCTACCGCCTGCGGGCGGTGGGCTCCAGTCCTGGCGCGGCGGCGTATGCGGGTATCCGGCCACAGCGGCATATTGTGCTGGCGATGGCGATTAGTGGCGCGCTGGCGGGCATGGTGGGCATGAACGAAGTGGCGGGGGTCAGCGGCAGACTGGTGCTGGAGTTTGTCAGCGGCGCCGGATTCACCGGTATCGCCGTGGCCTTGATGGGGCGCAACCATCCTGTGGGTATCGTGTTGGCGAGTATCTTGTTTGGTGCGCTGTTTCAGGGCGGGGCCGAAGTGGCTTTTGATGTGCCGGGTTTTAGCCGAGACATGGTGGTGATGTTGCAAGGTTTTGTGGTGCTGTTTTCCGGCGCCATGAGCTATGTGGTGGCCAGGCCGTTAGCGGCGCTTTTGCGTGTCTGGCAGCTACCGGGAGCAAAGCATGGATGAAACCCTGATTGCTTCGGTACTAGCCTCTGCCGTGCGCCTGGCAACGCCCTTGGTCTTGTGCGCGCTGGCTGGTTTGTTTTCCGAGCGATCTGGCGTGGTGGATATCGGACTGGAAGGCAAGATGCTATTTGCCGCCTTTGCTGCTGGAGCAATGGGCGCTTTTACCGGTTCGACCACGCTGGCGCTGATGGCCGCGATGTTAGTGGGCGTTTTGTTGTCGTCTTTGCATGGGCTGGCCTGCGTTAGTTATCCGGGCGACCAGGTGGTGTCTGGTGTGGCGCTCAATATCATCGCCGCGGGTTTGACGGTGGTTCTGGGCATCGCGTGGTTCGCGCAGGGCGGACAAACCCCGCCGCTGCCTGTGGACGTGCGGGTGCAGGCGCATTGGCAATGGTTGGTACAAGCGGTGCAGCCGCTGCCCTGGTTGGGGCCCGTCCTGGGGCAGGCGCTGTTCGGCCACAACCTGCTGGTCTATTGCGCCTACGCCTTGGTGCCCGTGGCCTGGTATGTGCTGTACCGCACCCGCTTTGGTTTACGTCTGCGCGCGGTGGGCGAGAACCCGCAAATGGTCGATGCAGCAGGCGTGTCGGTGCAGCGTTTGCGTTATGCGGCCTTGGCCATCAACGGGCTTTTGTGCGGTTTGGCGGGTAGCTACCTGGTACTGGCGCAAAGCGCCAATTTTTCGCCACACATGACCGCCGGGCAGGGCTTTATGGCGCTGGCCGCTTTGATCTTTGGGCGCTGGAAACCCTGGGGCGCTTTGGGCGCCTGCCTGTTGTTTGGTTTGCTCGACGCCATTGCCATGCGCTTGCAAGGCGTGGACATTCCCGGCGTGGGCGCGGTTCCGGTACAAGCAATTCAGGCCTTGCCCTATCTGATGACCGTGGTACTACTAGCCGGTTTTGTCGGGCGTGCAGTAGCGCCTGCGGCATTAGGTAAACCCTATTTAAAAAATCGCTGAAAGCCGGACCGTCGCATCACGGCCACCGTCGCGGGCACGAAATTGCTTGGGCATTTCTTGGCCGTGTGCAGCGCGTTTAACCGGTCTTGTGGGTGCCTCGATGTTGCAAACGCTGTGCGTCGAGCAATCGCGCTAAACGCTTGGGCAAGGGTAGCGGTTCGCCCATCAAACGCGCGGCCAGCAATTCTGCGCACAGCGCTGCAAAAGTCAGCCCACGCGCGCCCATGGCCAGACACATCCATAAGCCGTTTTCGCCGCCTGCATTGGCAGGTCCCACCAGCGGCAAGCGGTCGTGCGAAACGCAGCGCTGCCCGCGCCACAGGCTAAGCTGCCCTGCCTTTAATTGCGCTTGCAAGGGCCCTGCCAGGCCGGGTACCAACTGCGCAACGCGCGCCAAGTTAGCCTGATGGCAATCTGCATCGCTGGCGCTATCCAGAGGTTCAAAACCGGCCCCTGCCAGCCATTGCAAACCCTCTGCCCCCGGGACGGCGGGCAAAAAATGGCCTTGCCCATGTACGGGTAGTGTGGGTCGGCTCAGTAAATCCGCTGCCGGGCCGCTGCTGACGCTGCCGTACATGGGGTGCAGCTGCGCTAAGGCGCGGCGGGCGGCGGGGCTTAGCCGGTCGGCTGCCGCATCCTTGGGCGGGCCCAAAAGGCGCGCGGCCCCCATTGCATTGCAAAGCACCAGTAATTCGCTGCTTGCAAGTACCCCCCCTTGCGCGTCTAAAGCCTGCCACTTCCCCGCATCAAAACGCAGACGGTGTACTTCGGCGTCGGTTTGCAGTGTTACGCCAGCGGTGGCTAGGCAGGCGCGTATGAAAGCTTGCGGCTTCAGCCATAGTGCCTCGGGCCGCCATGGACTGCGCGCGCTTGCATCGTTAAGGTTCGCTGCATTTTCTTTTGCGCCGACCTGTTCGGTGATGTTTTTGCCTCGTCGCCTTTCCAGCGCAAACGCGCGGATCGCGCCGCCTTCATCCCAGTCTTCGCCTTGCACCAGCAACGATTGCAGCATCTGGCGCGTCAGATGGTAGGCGCTGCGGGTCAGGCCATACAGCGGGTCGGCGGGGGAGTCTCCACTGGCGCTTACCAAGCCGGCGGGCAGGCCGGATGCTCCGGATGCCGCCTGCGCCTTTTGTTCCAGCACGGTGACTTGCCAACCACGCAAAGCCAAGGCCCGCGCCACCAGTGCGCCGCTTATGCCCGCACCTATCACGGTACAGCGACCGGGTTTTTCAAAGGCGTGCTCCGGTGCCGTGCGGCTGCGGCGCAAAGTCCAGGCTGGGTCGAAAACCAGCGTTCCGTCACCGCGCGGCTTCCATAGCGCGGCATCCATTGCGGGGCTGCTGTCAGTCAGATGTCGGGCATCAGTCCAGGCCAGCGCGGTGCCCCGGCGTGCCAGCGCGTGTAGCCGGTGCAGCTCGCTCGATGTCCATGGCTTTTCGTTGTCTACAACGATGTGTTCCGCTTGCATTACCAGCTGCGCCAAACTGGTGGCGCGAGGACCGATGCATAAAGTCAGCAGCACGCGGCCTTGGTCAAAGGGCAAACGGTAAAAACCCGGCGCGGGTGGCCCCGCGACGCCTAGGGCGCTAAGGGCCTTGGTCAGCCTATGCGCGGGTTCTGAAGATACGTTGGCCGCATCGGCACTTGGCCAGTGGACTGTCTCCAAAAGGGCTACATAGTGCAACAGGCCCGTGTTGGAGGGAGCGTCCGCATAGGCCTGCCAGGCACGTAAAAATCCGGCGCCCGCCCCGAAGGCCGTATCCAAAATGCATGTGGCGCCTGCGGCCACGGGAGCTAGCGTTGAATGTGGACTCAGGCCGATGGCGGCACGTAGCCCTGGGCGGCGTCGGCGCCGCTACCGAAGAAATGGTTTTCCATTTGGCGGGCCAGGTATTGGCGGGCGCGGGCGTCGGCTAAATTGAGGCGGTTTTCATTGACCAGCATCGTTTGGTGCTTGAGCCAGGCGGCCCAGGCCTCTTTGCTGACGCCCTCCCAAATGCGTTTGCCCAATTCGCCAGGGTAGGGCGGAAAATCCAGACCTTCGGCCTCGGTGCCGAGTTTGATACAGGTGACGGTACGTGCCATGAAGTAAGACCTTTGATGTAGCGCAAAAAAGCGCGCAGCCAAAAGCGCGATCTTATTCCCTTTGGATGGCAGCCCCCTTCGATGCAGGCGGATAATCGCTCAACACCTACAGGAAAGTTTGAATGAAGGAAACCGTGTGACTGTGCTTTTTGATTTGCTAGATGCCCACCCGAGGCGGATTTATGGGCTAACTGCACTGGTAGCGGCTTTGTTGCTGTTATTTGGCTTGTACTTGCAGCATGTGGTCGGTCTGGAGCCTTGCCCCATGTGTATCGTGCAGCGCTATGCCTTTGTGCTGGTGGCGTTGCTGGCGGCCGTGGCGGCCACCAGCAAATCACCGCGCGCTTGGGTAGGCCTGGGCATCTTGATTGTTGTACTTTCGGCCTTTGGCGCATTTGTCGCTGCGCGCCAGAGTTATTTGCAGTGGTATCCGCCCGAGGTGTTCACCTGTGGGCGGGATCTTTACGGAATGATCGAAAGCTTTCCGCTGCAGCGCGTGATTCCGATGGTGTTCAAAGGCAGCGGCGATTGCTCTGCGATCGATTGGACTTTTTTAGGTGGCTCCATTGCCAACTGGTCTTTCTTGTGCTTTTGCGATGTTGCTGTCACCTCCGCGCTGATCGTCTGGCGGCATAGCGGCCTGGGCCCTAAGGCGACTGAACCGTTTCAAGCCTGACTAACGGCAGCCCCAAGCATTTAGCAACGACGGGCCGTCGCATCGCTGTCGCTCCTGGCAGTGCGGCGACGCAAGGCAAGAGGACTTAGCCCAGCTTTTTCACTAGCACCTGGCTCTTGCGGTCCCAGTTGTATTGGCGTTTACGCGCTTCGGGCAGCCAGTCGGCATCCACCAGTATGAAGCCGCGTTTCAAAAACCAGTGCGTGGTGCGCGTGGTCAGCACAAAAATACTTTCCAGACCGGCGGCGCGGGCGCGTTGTTCTATGCGTTTGAGCACACGCTCGCCGTCGCCCTGGCCTTGCACATCGGGGGAAACGGTGAGCGCCGCCATCTCGCCGGTGCGTGCTTCGGGGTAGGGGTTGAGCGCGGCGCAGGCGAAGATCACGCCATCGTGCTCAATGACGGTGTAGCTGGACGCATCGCGCTCTATTTCGGTGCGGCTGCGCTTGACCAGAGTGCCGTCTTTTTCAAACGGTTCAATGAGCTTGAGGATGCCGCCCACATCGTTGTCGCCTGCTTCCCGCAGACTTTCGAGTTTTTCATCGACGATCATGGTGCCTATGCCGTCATGCACATAGACCTCTAGCAAAATGGCACCATCCACTGCGTAGGGAATGATGTGGCTGCGCTCGACACCGCCTTTGCAGGCGGTCACGCAGTGTTGTAAATAAAAGCCTACATCGGCGGGCTCACGCGCTGGGGGCGCTTCCAGCAACAAAGCTTCGGCAGCGGCTAGCGGGAGTTCGGTGTCCACCGGGTTGTCTTCGCTCAGCGGCTCGAGCGGGCGCTGCAAGATACCTGGTACTTCGGTCAGGAAAATCAGTTTGTCGGCCTGCAAGGCCGTTGCCACCGACGTGGCCACTTCTTCCATCGTCAAATTAAAAGCCTCGCCGGTCGGCGAAAAACCAAAGGGCGAGAGCAGCAGCAGGGCGCCCATGTCCAGCACTTTACTAATGCCTGCCGTATCGACTTTACGCACCACACCAGAGTTTTGGAAGTCCACGCCATCGACGATGCCCACGGGGCGGGCGGTGATGAAGTTGCCGCTGATCACCCGCACCGTGGAATCGGCCATGGGCGTGTTGGGTAGGCCCTGGCTGAAGGCCGCTTCGATTTCGTAGCGCAGTTGCCCTGCGGCCTCTTGCGCGCAATCGAGGGCGATTTCGTCGGTGATGCGGATGCCGTGCGAGTACTTGGCCGTATGGCCTTTGGCCTTGAGTTGTTCATTCACCTGGGGCCGAAAGCCGTGTACCAGCACCACTTTGACGCCCATGCTTTGGATCATGGCCAGGTCTTGGGCCAAGTGCGGCAGCTTGCCGGCGGCGATGGCTTCTCCAGCGATACCGACCACAAACGTTTGGTGCCGGAACTTGTGAATATAGGGCGCCACCGACCTGAACCAGGGCACGAAGGTGAAATTAAAGACAGAGGTCATGGGGGGCGGGTGGACTCAAGGTTGGTAGTTGCCGCTAATGTACCGAAAGCGCAAGCCTATGGGCAGACGCTGCCATAGGTGCATTTTTTGATGCGATTTAGGCTTCAAGCAGAACGAGTCGCTTGGCTGGTAATAGGCGCACGAAATCCCGGTCAAAGCTTGCAAGTGTTTCCTGCCGCTCAAGCACACAGGCTGCAATCCACGCGTCTGGAATATCGTTGTCACGCAGGGCCAGATTGTTGCACAGGGTGCGCAGCTGGGGCCATTCGTTTTGTGGCGTGAGCATGGCAACGCCTGGCTGCAGCAACAGCGCGTCAATAAAGGCAAGGGCATCGCAAGTCGGTGTGGGCTGCGCGAACACTTTGGGATGCGTCACCAGGCGCAAGTAGCTGGCAACCACGGTTCCCAGCAGACCGAGTGCCGTGCCGGTACGTGCATTTTCCAGCGCCGAGTGCAGCCACTGTTTTGCTTTGGCGTGGTACACGTGATCGGCCCGCGATGCGGCGACCAATACGTTGACATCGGGTGTCACCTGCGGCCCTACGCGGTGGCGTCGAGATCGTCGGCGGCTTGCAACATTGATTTGTTGCTGCTGGGATCTATGCCTGGCTGTAAGCCGCCCGTGCCTTGAAACACCGGAAGATCGGGCAAGGCGGCGGTGCTTGTGCTGTCCACCTTGGCATAGTGCGCCAGAAACTCTCGCACCTTGGCGCTGACCGAGGTGCCTTCTTCGATCGCGCGAATGCGGGCTTTGCGAATAATGGCGTCGTCTAAGGAAATGGTCAGGTTGCTCATGGTATATCCTCACGATATTACGTGAAAAAGTGTAGCACGTAAATGTGTGCCATGGGATAATTCTTGCGTGAACGCCCCGCATTCTTCCCCTCCTTTGCGTATCGAATTCCCCGAAAACCTCCCGGTCTCCGCCCGGCGCGAGGAAATCATGGACTTGCTGGCGCGCCACCAGGTCATCATCGTCTGCGGCGAGACGGGCTCCGGCAAGACCACCCAATTGCCCAAAATCGCCCTGGCCATGGGGCGCGGGCTGTGCAATTACCCCAAAGTCCTGCCCAATGGCAAACCTGCGCCGCGCGGCAAACTGATAGGCCACACCCAGCCGCGCCGTATCGCTGCCAGCAGCGTGGCCAAGCGTATTGCCGAGGAATTGCACACACCGCTGGGTGAGGTGGTGGGCTTTAAGGTGCGTTTTCAGGACCGCTTAAGCCGCGACGCCTCGGTCAAGCTCATGACTGACGGCATCTTGCTGGCCGAGACGCAGACCGACCCGCTCTTGCAGGCGTACGACACGCTCATCATCGACGAGGCGCACGAACGCAGCCTGAATATCGACTTTTTGCTGGGCTATTTGCGCCAGATATTGCCGCGTCGGCCCGATCTGAAAGTGATAGTCACTTCGGCCACCATCGATGCGCAGCGCTTTGCCGACCACTTTGCCAGCCTGCAAGGGAGCGAGGACGCGAAAACACTGACACCGGCGCCCGTCATCATGGTGTCGGGCCGCATGTTTCCGGTCGAGCAGCGCTACCGGCCTTTTGAAGAGCGGCGCGACTACGACGTGAACGATGCGATTGCCGAAGGCGTGGATGAATTGTGGCGCGGCGGGGCGGCTGGCGACATCTTGGTGTTCCTGCCCGGCGAGCGCGAAATCCGCGAAGCGGCAGACCATTTGCGCCGCCACCTGAGCCACCAGCCGGTCTTGCGCAATTGCGAAGTGCTGCCCCTGTTTGCGCGCTTGAGCCAGGCTGAGCAAGACCGCATTTTTGAAGGCCATACCGGTCGGCGCATCGTATTGACCACCAACGTGGCCGAAACCTCGTTGACCGTGCCCGGCATTCGTTTTGTGATTGATAGCGGCACGGCGCGCATCAAGCGCTACAGCTTTCGCAGCAAGGTGGAGCAATTGCTGGTGGAGCCCATCAGCCAAAGCTCGGCCAATCAGCGCGCCGGGCGTTGCGGGCGCGTGGCCGATGGCATATGCATCCGCCTGTACGAAGACAAAGACTTTGCCGGGCGCGAGCGCTTTACCGACCCGGAAATTTTGCGCTCCTCCTTGGCTGGGGTGATATTGCGCATGAAGGCATTGCGATTGGGCGCGGTGGAAGATTTTCCGTTTCTGGAGCGCCCCTCGGGCCGGGCCATTGCTGACGGCTACCAATTGCTCCAAGAGCTAGGCGCGGTGGACGAGGCCAATGAACTCACGTCGCTGGGCCAGGAGCTATCCCGCCTGCCGTTGGACCCGCGCGTAGGGCGCATGATTTTGGAGGCGCGTAAGCGTGAGGCCCTGGACGAGGTGCTCATCATCGCCTCGGCACTGAGCGTGCAGGATGTGCGCGACCGGCCTATGGACGCGCAGCAGCAGGCAGACCAGGCGCACGCCAAATTTGACGACGAGAAAAGCGAGTTTTCTGGCTACCTGAAATTGTGGAAATGGATTGGCGCGGCGCGTGGCGATAAAGCCGAGGTGAGCGGTGCGCACAAACTAAGCAACCGCCAGTTTGAGCAATTGCTGCGGCAAAACTTTATCAGCGTGCGCCGCTTGCGCGAATGGAAAGACATCCATAGCCAGTTGCTCACCGTGGTGGCCGAACACCAATGGCGTATCAACACGGCGCCCGCGTCTTACGAGCAAGTGCATTTGTCCATGCTGGCCGGTTTGCTGGGCAACGTGGGCTGCAAGCTCGAGGCCGAAGGCCAGCAGGGCGAATACCTGGGCGCGCGCAGCATCAAGTTCTTCCCGCATCCGGGGGCGCATTTGGTGAAAAAGCCCGGGCGTTGGATTATTGCGGCAGAGCTGGTCGAGACTACGCGCTTGTTCGGGCGCGGTATAGCGGCCATCGACCCGCAATGGATCGAACAAGTGGGAGGCCATTTGCTCAAAAAGCAATTGCTCGATCCACACTGGGAGAAGAAAGCTGCTGAAGTGGCGGCACTAGAGCGGGCCACTTTGTATGGCATGGTGGTCTATAGCGGGCGGCGCGTGAACTACAGCCGGGTTGATATGGCCGGTGCGCGCGAAATATTTATCCGCCAGGCGCTGGTCGAAGGCATGTGGGAAACGCCGCTGCCTTTTCTGGCTACCAACCTTAAATTGATCAAACAAGTCGAAGACCTGGAGCACAAAGCCCGGCGCCAAGATGTGCTCGTGGATGACGCCTTGATTTACGCGTTTTACGACCAGCAACTGCCCGCCGATGTGTGCAGCGGCTACAGCTGCGAACGCTGGTACCGTGAGGGAGCAAAAAAGCAGCCCACGCTCTTGATGCTGACCCGCGAAGAGCTGATGCGCCACGAGGCGGCGGGCATTACCACCAGCCAGTTTCCTAAGGCGGTGCGCTTAGGCGGAGTCGATTGCGCGGCCACGTATTTGCATGAACCCGGCGATGCGCGCGATGGCGTGACGGCGACGGTGCCTTTGTTTGTGCTCAACCAGGTGAATGAAGAGCGCTGCGAATGGTTGGTGCCGGGCATGCTCAAAGACAAAGTGCAGGCTTTGCTCAAGACCTTGCACCAAAGGCCGCGTTCGCGCCTGGTTCCCTTGCCCGAGACAGCGGCACGCATGGCTGAAGTACTGAATGCGCCCGAACGCTTTGGCGCGGGCGGCTTGGTCGATGCCTTGCTCAAACTGGTGCGCGAGGCCACCGCGCTGGACATTGTGCGCGCCGACATCAAGGTGGACATGCTGCCTGCGCATTTCTTCATGAACATCCGCGTGGTCGATGAGCATGGCCGCCAGTTAGGGCAGGGCCGCAACCTGGGAGCGCTCAAAGCGCAATGGGGTTCGCAAGCGCGCGGCGCCTTCCAGGCGCTGGCAGCGCTCAAGCTGAGCGATGCCGTGCCGGCCCAGGCGCCCAAAGGCGCATTCACGACGAAGTCGGGTGCCGTGCAGGTCGGTCAAGGTCAGGGCAGCGGCGATGCGCCGGGAGCGCGGCCTAGTGCCGGCCAAGCGTCCTCTGGTGCTCCGCATGCGCAGCCCTCGGGCACGACTGGCCGCGCACAAAGTGGCGCTAGCGCGCAAGTACACAGCGCCGAGCAGCGCTACACCGCGTGGACTTTTGGCGAATTGCCCGAGCTCTTGGAAATACGCAAAGGCGCGCATGCGGTGATCGGCTTTCCGGCCCTGGTCGATGGTGGCGACGCCGTCACGCTAGAAGTTTTTGACGAGCCGCAAATTGCCGCCGCCAAACACCGCAGCGGCCTGGCGCGTTTATTTGCTTTGCAGCTCAAAGAAGCCATTAAGTACCTAGAAAAAAATATTCCGGACTTGCAAAAAATGGGCGCTGCTTACATGCAGGTAGGCAAGGTCGATGGCAGCAACGCCGCGGGCGGCAGCGTGGAAGAGCTTAAAGCCCAGATCATCGCGCTGGCGCTGGAGCGGGCGTTTTTGTTGGAGCCCTTACCTGCCGATGCGGCCGCGTTTCAAAAACGTTTGGATGAAGGCCGAGGCCGCTTAACGCTTATTGCCAATGAAGTGGCGCGCATGGCGCTGACCATATTGCTGGAGTACCAAAACGCGGCGCGCAAAATCAAGGACAGCAAAAACGCTGCGCCTGCGTGTGAGGATGCCAGCGCGCAATTGCAGCGCCTGGTGCCCAAGCGCTTTTTGCACGCTACCCCTTGGCCGCGTTTGCAGCATTTGGCGCGCTATTTGCAAGCCATCACCTTGCGCCTGGACAAATACCGCGCCGACCCGGCACGCGATGCGGCCCGCCTGGCCGAGTTGCGCCCCTTGGAGCAGCGCTACTGGCGCTTGGTGGCCGAGCGCAAAGGTGCGGTCGATGAACGCATGGCCGAATTCCGCTGGCTGATGGAAGAGTTGCGCGTCAGCTTTTTTGCGCAAGAGTTGCGCACCCCGCAGCCCGTGAGTGTGAAGCGCTTAGAAAAAGCTTGGGCGCAATTGGGCAGCTAACCCTATTGGCCCATGTGCCAGATGTTGGTCGAGCGTGCGCCGCTTCTGCAAAAGGCCAGCACCGGCCCCTTCGATGCGGCCAAGATGGCAGCAAAGCTGGCCACTTGTTCAGGCGTAATTTGGCCGCTGATGACCGGTAAATAGTGGTACTCCAAACCCGCTGCCCGTGCCGCCTGCGCCATGGCGTCGGAGCTGGGTTGATCTGGCCCGCCTTCGCCATCGGGGCGGTTGTTGACCACGGTGCTAAAGCCATGGGCCGCGATGGCGGGCATGTCCTCGGGCGCGATTTGGGGTGCAGTCGCAAAGCTGTCGGTGTGGGCGCTGATAGTCAGTGGCATAGGCTGGATACTTTCAAACAAACGTTGGTAAATAGTTCAAACGGCAAAACACTTTGAGGCAAGCCCTGCCTAAACCCAAGCCCGCCCTGGCGAGGCCGCAGGCCGTGGCAATCCAGGGCTTCATGCTTACATGGGTCGCCGCGTCGCTTCGCTCTTTGCGATGACAAACTTGCAAAGCGCTTACGTACAGTTTGGCCAATCGCTCCAGGCCTTTGCGATGACGAACTTGCAAAGTACTTACTTACAGTTTGGCCAATCGCTCCAGACCTTTGCGAAGCGTCGCTTCCTCTTTGGCAAAGCAAAAGCGCACGACTTTCTGGTCAAAGGCGTCACGGTAAAAAGCGGACATCGGAATCGCCGTTACGCCGATTTCTATGGTCAACCAGCGGCAGAACTCGGCCTCGCTCATGTCGCTCACGTCAGAAATCTCGGCACACTGAAAAAACGTGCCTTCGCTGGGCAGTAAGCGGAATTTGGTTCTCTCCAAGCCTTCACGAAACAGATCGCGTTTGCGCTGGTAAAAAGCAGGCAGTTCGAGGTAGCGCGCAGGTTCTTGCATAAACGTGGCTAGGCCGTATTGCACCGGCGTGTTCACGGTAAACACGTTGAACTGGTGCACTTTGCGCATTTCAGCGGTAAGCGATGCCGGCGCCGCCACAAAACCCACCTTCCAGCCGGTGACATGGTAGGTTTTACCAAAGCTAGAGACGATAAAGCTGCGTGCCGCTAGGCCCGGATAGCGGGCCGCGCTTTCGTGGGGCGCACCGTCATAAACCATGTGCTCGTAGACCTCATCGCTGATCAGCAACACATTGGTGGGCGCCAAAATCTCTTGCAGGCGCAGCATGTCCGCGCGGCTCCAGATAGTGCCGCTAGGGTTGTGCGGCGAGTTGATGATGATGCAGCGTGTGCGCGGCGTCATAGCGGCGGCGATTTTGTCGAAATCTGGACGAAAGGTGCCCGGCGTTAAGGGCACGCGTACCGCCACACCGCCGGCTAGCGCGATATTGGGCAGGTAGCTGTCGTAACAAGGCTCCAGCACGATGACTTCGTCACCAGGATGCACCACGGCCAGCACGATCGAAATAATGGCCTGGGTTGCGCCCGCCGTGATGGTAATTTCGTCAGCCGCGCGGTAGCTGTGCCCGTAGAGGCGCTGCATTTTTTCGGCCACCGCTTCGCGCAAGGCCAGCACACCAGCCATGGGTGGGTATTGGTTATGGCCTTGGTGCATGGCAAGGCTCACGGCATCCAGTAAAGCTGGGTCGCAAGCAAAGTCAGGAAAGCCTTGGCCCAAGTTCACCGATTGGTGCTCGGTGGCCAGGGCCGACATGACGGTGAATATGGTGGTGCCGACCTCGGGCAGGCGGCTGCGCAGCACCAGCGTATTTAAAATGGGGAGATCTTCGGTTTTTGAGGACATGGTGTAAATCGGCTTAGGTACGAGGCCTTAGATATCCGCGTCTTTGAAATGGCCGCCCATGGCTCTTTCAACCGTGTTGCGGCTAAGGCGCTCACTGAGCAACTCGGTAAAGGTAAACACAAAATTGCGTAGATAGGCACTACGCTTGAATGCGACGCGGGTCATGTTGTTCCCGAACAGGTGACCGGCCGGACGCACTACCAGACCGCTGGCGCCGCCTTCTTGCTGCAGGTCGCGAACTGCCATTTCCGCCGCTATTCCAAGGCCTAGACCAAGGCGCACATAGGTGGTGATGACGTCTGAATCAATCGCTTCGAGTGCAATGCGCGGCTGCAGTTTGCGGGCAGCAAAGGCGGCGTCGATTTTGGTGCGGCCGGTAAAGGAAGGGTGGTAGGTGATCAGTGGCTCAGCGGCCACGTCTTCCAGGCTGATCCGGGTGCGGGAGGCCAAGGGGTGTTCCAAGGGCATGACCAGCATATGTTGCCACTCGTAGCATGGAAGGGTAACGAGTTCGGGATAAGCCGCAAGTGATTCGGTCGCGATGCCGATTTCAGCCACTTCGTCGATCACCATGCGTGCCACCTGGTCGGGCGCTCCTTGGTGCAGGCTGATGTTCACTTTGGGAAAGCTCAAGCGCAGCTTGGCTACTTTTTCGGGCAACACGTAACGCGCCTGGGTATGGGTGGTGGCTATAGAAAGGGTTCCGCTGTCTTCTTGGCTGAATTGCTCGCCAATGCGCTTGAGGTTGCCCAACTCGCGCAAGATCAGGTCAATGCTTTTGAGTACATGCTGGCCCGGTTCGGTCACGCGCTTGAGGCGTTTGCCGTGTCGGGCGAAGATGTCCACGCCCAATTCCTGTTCCAACTCAATAATCGCCTTGGAAACCCCCGGTTGCGATGTGTGCAAAGATTTCGCTGCCTCTGTGAGGTTCAAGTTGTGCCTGACCGCCTCTTGAACGAATCGAAATTGGTGTAGGTTCATAACGAAATTTGGCTAAAGAACCCATTCATTATGCATTATTCTAGTTTTTATCTGGCTCCATTACCCCAAGGCGATGTCGGCCAGCAAGTCCACCAGGCGGGCGTTCTCGCCCACTGCTGCCTGCAATTGAAAGCTAATGGTGGGCCAGCGCGCAGCCATTTGTGTCGCCAGCTCGGGCAAATCTTCACGTGCATGCTTGCCGACGCCCAAAAATAGCGGCAGGATGCTGATGTCCTGGGCTCCCTGCGCAATAAGGCTCTGACACGACTCCTCAAGCGACGGGGTACTCCATTCCAAATACGCACAAGCGACTAAGGCACCTGGCTGTTTTTGGCGCACGGCGCGGGCGACCGCCTCGACAGGCTTGTGCCATAGCGGATCGCGTGAGCCGTGGGCGAAAAGCACGATGCCACGCAACAGGCGGGTAGGGACTTGGCTCATTGACGCGCCACCAGCCAGCCAAAGGTTGCCAGCGAAATGATCGAGTAAATCAGCCCCGGTAATGCGGCTGTGAACCAAGGCTCCCAGGCTTGTAGATAGCCCAGATCGCCAATTAGATTGTTGAGTAATACAAAGCTGATACCTGCCATGACACCGAAAAATACCATGGGCGCTGTGCTGCTGCTACGGAAATGCATATAGCCAAATGGCAAGGCCAATATCACCATCACCAGGCAACTGAGCGGGTAAAACACCTTTTTCCAAAATTGAATTTCGTATTTTTGTGCCGCCTGGCCGTTGGCGTTGAGGTGTCGCACGTACTGAAACAGGTCAATCGTACCCATACGGTCAGGTCGCAGTAAAGCAGAAGCCACCATCTCCGCGCTGATCTGGGTAGGCCAATGGAGTTGTGCATGGTGGGTGTTCAACGCGCGCGCTTCCAAGGTGCTTAAATCGGCAAACTCCGTTCGCGATACGTCCTCTAAGGTCCAGGACTGGCCCGGGCCGAAACGCCCGCTGGACGCTTGCATCAGTGCCACGATGTGCCCTTGCTTGTCGAGCTCAAAAATCCGGATCCCCTTTAAAGTGCTGTTGTTTTCAAAGGCAGCCACGTTGACCGAATAACTACTTTGCGCTTGTTTGTCTTTGATCCAGGCGCCAGTTTTGCCAAGCGAGATTTCAGCCTGCGCATGGGTTTTAAATGTCTGAGAAAACCTATCCGCTAAGGGCGCTAGGTAATCGCCAATTCCGAAGGTCACCAGCACAAAGAACAAACCCAGCATCATCAAAATGCGCAGCGCTTGCCAAGGCCCTAGGCCACTGGTACGCAATATGGTGAACTCGGAGCTTTGTGCCATGCGGGTCATCACGAAAATCGAACCTATCAGCACGCCAATCGGCATGATCTCGTACAGGTGACTCGGCGCCATCAAGCAAACATACAGTAATGCCTTTGTAACTGTATAGCCCATGGAGGCCAAACTATTTACTGCGTTTAATTCATCGACCAGATCAAAGAAAAAAAATAGACCACTTAAGGTAAGAATCACTGCCAACACCGCTAGCAGTACCTCGGCGTAGAGTAACTTTCGCAGTGTTTTCATCCCGTACTCCTGGATCGCAGGACTTGCGGTAGCCGCAGACGCCAATGGTTATGTCGGATGGTCAACCAAAGAATGCTAAACAGAAATACTCCGCCATGTAAGCTACTTAATTGAAGCCAAGCAGACACCTTGCCGTTTTCGACCCAATTTTTGCCAAGTGCCAAAAAATTGAAATACACCAAAAAGGCCAGAAAGGCAAATACCAGGTTACTGACGCGCCCAACGCGCGGATTGAAGCCCGACACCGCCAAGCCTAGAAAGACCACGTTCACAGCAGCAAGAAAAAATCCGATACGCCAGACGAGTTCCCCATGGTACTTAGGGTCAGAGGAAGCAAATAACTCCAAACTTGAAACGGTTGTGGCCGGTGTATACGCCCGGACGGTGGGTTCTTCAAAGCCAATTTTGACCACATACCGGCTAAAGCTGGTCAGCTGACTCTCGTTGGTATTTCTGTAAAGCTCAAGTCGCTGACCGTTTTCCAGGATAAGCATTTTGATGCCATCTACGACTTGCAGGGTGCCCTTGTCCGCTGAGGTAATAGTCTCCCTGCCGGCCTCGCGCGTGACCAAAAATACATTCAGTGCTTGTTCTTTGTTGGAGCTATCCTTGTCGATGAAAAAAACCTTGTCGCCACTGGCTGACTCTTGGAATTGGCCAGGTTCGACCCGGGCGACATCGCTGCGCTTTTGAAATTGGTCGCGAAGATCCTCAATGCGGCCGAAGGCCCAGGGCAGCACCACCAAAGCCAAGGTCAAAATCAACACAAATATAGGCCAGGCAAAGCGCAGGAGTGGGCGCAATAAGGATGCAATTCCTTTGCCGCTGCCCAGCCAAATTACCATTTCGCTGTCCCGGTACATACGGGTCAGCACGCTGACCACCGCGAAAAACAGGCTAAACGACAAAATCACGGGCAATTGGGAAAAGACGCTGTAGCCCATGATTAATGGGACGTCCGAGGGATTGAAAACGCCACGGGTCGCCTCGCTCAATGTGCGAATCACGGTTGTCGTCATGACGACAGTCACAAGAACCAGTAATGTCGCACCAAAGCTGCGGGCAAGTTCCTTGCGGATGGATGAATGGAATAACATGCGTGCGATAGGAAAGGTGCAATTATGAACTTTGAATCTAAGTCACTGGATCTTGCGGCCGCTGCACAGGAAAAGTGTGATCTGTTAGTGGTGCTGATTCCCAAGGACTTTAAGGCGGGAAAAGACAGTTTTTCTCAGCTTGTCCATGCCGCTCTCAAGTCAGGCGACCTCGAAACCAGCGCAGGAAAGTGCTTGTCCCTGTACCGTCCGGCCCAAGCCGCTGCCGCTCGGGTCGTGCTCGCCAGCACCGGCGAGGGAAAAGCGCGCCAGATCAGGAGCGCTGTACAGGCGGCATTGGGTGCGGGTAAGTCCTCGAGCCTAAAGCGTCTGGTCTTGTGTTTTGCGACAGCCGCCTCGGGGGAGGGCCTGCGAGCAGCGATGCTGACCGTGGCCGACATGACCTATGCCTATACCACCAGCAAGTCCAAGCCGCAGCCGCGCAGCCTGCAAAAAACGGTGCTTGCAACGCCCAATGCCGGTGACCTAAAAACCACTTTTGACCGCACAGCGGCGGTGGTCGCCGGCGTAGAACTGGCCAAAGAATGGGCGAATCGCCCGGCCAATCTGGCTACGCCTACCGATCTGGCCACCGCTGCCCAGGCCTTGGGCAAACTCCCCAAGCTCAGTTGCACCGTTCTGGGGCCGCGCGAAGTAGCCAAGCTGGGCATGGGCTCATTTATGGCTGTGGCCCAGGGCTCCGACCAGCCTTTGCGCTTTATCGTGCTACGTTACGAGGGCGCGGCTAAAAACAAAGCCCCTACGGTGCTGGTGGGCAAAGGCATCACTTTCGACAGCGGCGGAATCTCGATCAAACCCGCAGCCGAAATGGATGAAATGAAATTCGACATGGCCGGTGCGGCCAGTGTTTTAGGGGTTTTCAAGAGCCTGGCCCTTCTCAAGCCCGCCATCAACGTGGTTGGCCTGATACCGTCCTGTGAAAATTTGATCAATGGCAAGGCGGTCAAGCCCGGCGACGTGGTCACCAGCATGAGTGGTCAAACCATCGAAATCCTGAATACGGACGCCGAAGGTCGGCTCATTCTGTGTGACGCGCTCACGTATGCAGAGCGCTTTAAGCCCTCCGCTGTTGTGGACATCGCCACCCTGACCGGCGCCTGTGTAGTTGCGCTAGGCGCGGTGCGTAGCGGCATGTTCTCAGACCGCGATGAGTTGGCCCAGGCCCTGAGCAGCGCTGGCGACCGTGCGCAGGACCTGTGCTGGCGCATGCCGCTGGATGAGGACTACGCTGAAGGACTCAAGAGTAATTTCGCCGATGTCGCCAACGTGGCCGGCCGGGCTGCTGGCGCGGTGACGGCGGCCAAATTCCTGCAACGCTTTGCCGAGAAATTCGCTTGGGCGCACCTGGACATTGCGGGCAGCGCCTGGAAGGGTGGTGCGCAAAAAGGCGCTACCGGCAGGCCGGTCGGGCTGCTGGTCGAATACCTGTTGGGGCCAGCGCAAACCAAGTGACGCAAGTCGTATTTCATGTTGGCATCGAAGACAGGCTGGACTACGCCTGTCGCTTGATCCGCAAAGCTCTGGGCTCCGGCGCGCGGGTGTTGGTGCTGGCCGATGAGGAACTGATTGTTCCACTTGACGAGGCGCTGTGGCTCCACGACCCGACCAGCTTTGTACCGCACGCCTTGGCGGGTTCGCCGCAGGCGCAATTGGGGCAATGCGCCGTCCTATTAGCCCATGACACGACCCACATGGAGGGTGCTTGGCCGGTTTTGATCAATATGCGGCGCGAATTGCCCGAGGTACCCCCGCGCTGCGAAAAGCTGATTGAATTGGTTTCAGGTGACGATGCAGACCTAAGCGAAGCACGGCATCGCTGGAAAAGCTATAGCCAGCAGGGCTTTGCGCCCGTGAAACACGATGTGCCCAAGCGGGCCGGCGCCTAGCACGCTAACTCGGGGTAAACTCCGCCATTCCGGAGAGGTGGATGAGTGGTTTAAGTCACACGCCTGGAAAGCGTGCGAGGGGTAAAACCCTCCGCGGGTTCGAATCCCGCCTTCTCCGCCAGTCAGTCAATAAATTGGGGCCTTCGGGCCCTTTTTTTATTCACGTATGCCATTCGGAATCCATTGCTAAGTCAGTAGGAGCCCCGCCAAATCTGGCAATAGCTCATGCTATCTTGCATGAGCATAAAAATGCATCCTTGCGGCATGGCGATCACCTTTATTGCTGCTGCCTATAAATCACGCAGAGTCAGCAAAACACCTGGGTCAGGTTTGGATCAGCACATACCCCTTAAGGGAGTTTCCTTTCGGTCAGCGGCAACAGTGCGTCTGGAACATTGTTTTTTAGGTCGTCGTTGCTAACTGCGGCCCCTGCTTGTTTGAGTGCTCGCTCGAGCGCATCTTTGCGCAGTTTCTCACTTTGCGCCTGCTCGTCGCGAAGGCGGTCGGCCTCCTGCGCCTTTGCAATTTCTATTTCCTTACGGCGCAGTTCTTCCGCAGCCTTTGCAATTTCTATTTCTTTGCGGCGCAGTTCTTCCGCTGCCTTTGCAATTTCTATTTCCTTACGGCGCAGTTCTTCTGCCTTTGCAATTTCTATTTCCTTACGGCGTTTTTCTTCTTCTGCTTTTGCAATTTCTATTTCTTTGCGTCGCTTTTCTTCCTCTGTTTTTGCGACCTCGATTGCTTTACGTAATTTATCCTCTTCTGCCTTCGCTATCTCGAGTTCTTTGCGTTCGAGTTCTTTGCGTTCGAGTTCTTTGCGTACCCTATCCTCTTGGGCTTTGGCTAACTCAGCATCTTTCAGACGCTTTTCTTCCTCAGCCTTTGCGGCTTCCAGTTCCTTGCGCTTTTTGGCTTGTGCCATTTGGAATTTTTCACAGGTTTTCAATATATCTGGTAACACGTTGGAGAAGCCCAATGGGTTAAATGTCGTCATCACCGGTTTCCCTCCGGAGGGAGTTGTTCTCACCATCAGTTTCTTCGCATTCGCCAAACCTTCTAAAAAGGCTTTTGTGTCACCCCCGTAAAAGGTTGCGGTGTGATCTGTGGAGACAGACCAAGAGCCAACGCGGGCATCCTCTACATCGAGTCTTGTCGTAACTTCTTGGTCGGTGGTGCCAACGTTCCCCCCCCAGCTGATGTAAAAATCTAAGTCACCCTCCTGGCAGCGGGCGATCGCTTTCGGAACGGATGCTTTGGATCCAATCGTAATGGGCGCTGGCGCTGGCAGAAGTGCGGTAAACGATGTGATGGAGTTATCGGTCTTTGATCGCTCGCTGGTAATCTGCCAAAGGCCCAGGCCTTTAATCGGGGCGGAAGCGCCCGTCGCTCCCTGCGTCCGACCCTGCAGCGCGTCAAAGCATGCTAGGCGCACAAGTTCATTTTCACTCTTTGCGCATTTCTGCATATCACTCTTGCTAGGGGTGACCTGCGCAAAACTGGGTGCGCAAAAAGACAGCATTCCGGCTGCAATAAAACTGCTTAAAAATAGATATACGGACTTGTTCATTGAAAATGTAAAGACGCTAAATAATGGCAGATAACTGTATTCCCACGCACTTCCTTAGATTGGCCAACGTCAAACGGCAACTTAGCCGCTCCGATCTGCTGAAATGAACACATTGCAGCTCGGCCCCCAAGCTATCCGGCGATCTAATGGGGGCGTCGATCGCTAAGTACTGTGCGACTAGGCTAACGCCGACACCACGAGAAAGCGATTGAAGTTTACTCTCCAAGTTCGCGGCGCCCCCTACGCGCCCTCCTTACATCGGCTATGCATCGATCGCAATTCTAAGAATAGCCGATGCCACACCCTCAAGTTGCCCACTAGCCGCGCATGGCTCCTGGTATTCCCTGCAGATTAAAAGGCCTTGCACTGCGGTGTGGTCTTGGCTTGGCGCCGACACACAGCAAGGCCGCGATGACAAAGCAAAAATACTCCGAGATCCCAGCGCCCTCTAAAGGGCAATTCATCAAGCTGACGACGCAAAGTACCGCTAGAACTGTAATCAATGCGCGACCGGCAGACTCCTCAAGTGCTAAAGAATCCTTGTAAATTGCGGCAAATATTCCAAGCAAGCAAATCAGCCCGATCGTTCCTCCTTCAACCCACCATAAAAAATACTGCTGATGGGGACTGTCAGCTTTCATGCCCACCTCGCCCTTGAGCGCGAGTTGGTATGCGAGAGGCCAACTACCCACCCCGTAACCAATAATCGGCTTCTCCACGACTGCCTGGGCAGAACGTTTCCAAAATTCCAATCGGGTTGCCTGAGAGCTCTCGAGTTTTCCCTGCTGAAACTCTGTAACATCAGAATAAATACTTATGACGCGATCATGAAATTTCGGTGAGGCGAGAAATAAACTGAATCCCAAGACAAATGGCAGTAGGAGGACAAACCATCTATATTTTTTACTTATTAACCACCAAGCAATAAAGGTCAATACCAAAATCATCGATAAAAATCCTGAGCGGCCGATCATTATAAAAAATATATTAAATAAAGTCAGACCCATGGTTAAATATAAAACCCATGGATTCCATTGCTTTTTGAAATAATCCTTAAAAAACCAAAGCACTGAAAACATCAATGCGCTCATGATGGGCGTCTCTAGGGTGGAACTGTAAGGCGTGTAATTCGTAGTCGCAGACGGTTCTAGGGCCCATGGCGCTGGAATTCCGAGCCACAGCATGTAAGAGCTTAGCAGCACGAACAATTGACCATACACCCAAATTGTGATCATTCGAAAACCCTGCTCTGGGGTGCGGAGAAGATAATATACAAAGGGAATAACTAGCAACCTGGAATATCGCATTAAACCGATACCGATCTGGTCTGAAGTGCTGATGGTCCAAGTCGTTGATAAATAAATCCAGGCTAGTGATATAAAAATAGCCCAGGCCGTTGCTGTAATTTTACGGAGCTCGATTTTAGGCGTTGAGAATTTCTCGCCCAACCAAATATAGATGGAAACAAGTAATATTAAAAGGCAGGACAGCGACACGAGTGCTACGCCAAAGTTGATCGAAAACGCAAGGCATGCGACTGCGGTGGACGCAAGTCGAAAATCGAAGCTTGTTCTAAATAAGGTTTTTTCTGTTTCTAATGTCATATATTATTCGTAACTTTAATACTGGGTGATGAACACATCCCCTGCCACCCATTATTATTTTGAAACCCAAGGTATTTGCTAGTTATTCCACGCTTTGGGCATAGAGTCGCTTCACTACCATGATCAGATGGAGATGCGCGGAACAAGCCATGGCGCTCATCTGCGCCAGCGTAGCTTCCAGACGCCGTAAATCCTATTTGCCAGTTCATGGCTTTGCGCCATATGCAAATGGTTCGCTATTTCCATCGCTTGCAGGCTTTGCACACTTTCCGGCCATCGTTCTACCATGCTTGAAAAGGATGCCCCAGGATGGCCCATCCACAAGGCGATTTTTTCTGCGTTGATCTCAATATGAAACTGCATCCCAAGGTGTGGCCCTAGGGCAAAGGCTTGGTGCGCGCAGGCCGGGGACCGCGCGATCAGCTCGGCGCCTGGTGGCAGCGTCACAAAGTTGTCGCGATGCCATTGGTAGGCGTAGCGGGCGGGGGGGGCCATGTGGGTGGCACCCGCACCCACGCCGGCGCTAAGTGAAGTCACTGGACTATCACCTCCCACTGTGGCCCCAAACCAATAATGGGCGGCCGCGCTCGCACTGGTGTAAAGCGGCATCCATCCGATTTCTGGCTGGGCAGCGCGTTCCACTTTTCCACCAAAGGCGCGGGCCATCAGTTGCCCGCCCAGACAGTGGCCGATGATGGGTATGCCCAGCCCGTCGGCTTCGCGCATGAGCGTTTCGGCATGCCGCAGGGAAGGGCGGTCGTCATTGGCGCTCCATTCGCCACCCAGCACCGCCATACCCTTGTAAGCGCTGACCGATGCGGGATAGGCCTCGCCCGCGTCGGCGCAGAACACATGCCAGCTAATGCCTTTGGCATCCAGCCACTGGCCCAGGTAGCCGGGGCCGTCATCGGACAGGTGCTGTAGCACCAAGACATTGGCGGGCTGATCGTGGGGTGTGGGCATTGCTTTTGGTGGCAGCGGGTAAAACGCTCAGACCGCTTGCGTGCCAGCAGTCTTAGCGGCTGGCGCGGAGGCGGCAGGGAGTGCGCCAGAAGCACCGCTCAAGGGTGCTCCTTTGGATGCGCCGACGGGCGCGCCCCATAGCAAAGCCAGTTGCGTACCTTGCAAGATAGCGCGCTTGGCGTCTAGCTCGGCGGCCTCGTCCGCGCCGCCGATCAGGTGCACTTGTGCGCCGCCTGCCAGCAATTGGGCTTGCAATTCGCGCTGCGGCTCTTGCCCAGCACAGACCACGATGGTGTCCACGGCCAAAGTCATGGGCTTGTCGCCCGCCATGATGTGCAGGCCCTGGTCGTCGATGCGCTGGTAGCTGACCAGGTTCATCATCTCCACTTCGCGGTTTTTGAGCGACGTGCGGTGTATCCAGCCCGTGGTTTTGCCCAGGCCGTCGCCCACTTTGTTTTTCTTGCGCTGCAGCAGGTAAATTTTGCGTGGGCTAGGGGCAATGTATGCCGCAGCCAAGCCCCCGGCGCTGGCGTAGGTTTGGTCCACGCCCCATTCCTTGAAAAACTGGCCCGCGTCCAGGCTGGAGCTGCTGCCCTCGTGCAGTAAAAACTCGGCGGTGTCAAAGCCAATGCCGCCCGCGCCGATCAGCGCCACGCGCTGCCCAACCTCGCATTTATCGCGCAGCACCTCTAGGTAGCTGCGCACCGAGGGATGGTCTATGCCTTCGATGGCCGGTGTACGCGGGGTCACGCCGGTGGCCAATACCACGTGGGCGAATCCGGCACTCAGCAGGTCTTGCGCATGTACGCGTTGGCCTAAGCGCAAGGTCACACCCGTCAATTGGATTTGTTTGGCAAAGTAACGCAAGGTCTCAAAGAACTCTTCTTTACCCGGCACTTGTTTGGCGATATTGAACTGCCCGCCGATCTCGCTGGCGGCGTCAAACAGCGTCACATCCAAGCCGCGCCGTGCTGCGGTGGTCGCAAAGGCTAGTCCGGCCGGGCCTGCGCCCACAACCGCAATGCGCTCGCGTACCGGGGCCGGGGTTTCGACCATCAGGGTTTCGTGGCAAGCGCGCGGGTTGACCAAGCAGGAAGTGATCTTGCCCCCAAAGGTGTGGTCCAGGCAGGCTTGGTTGCAGCCGATGCACGTGTTGATTTCGTCCGCCCGGCCTTCGGCTGCTTTGCGCACAAAGTCGGCATCGGCCAAAAAGGGCCGCGCCATAGACACCATGTCTGCCATGCCATCGGCCAAAATTTGCTCGGCCACTTCGGGCGTGTTGATGCGGTTGGTGGCCACCAGCGGAATACCCACTTTCCCTTTTAGCTGCGCCGTCACCCAGGCAAACGCAGCGCGTGGCACTTTGGTGGCAATAGTGGGGATGCGCGCCTCGTGCCAGCCGATGCCGGTGTTCAAAATCGTCACACCCGCAGATTCGAGCGCTTGTGCCAGTTGCACCACTTCAGGCAGCGTGGAGCCGCCTTCCACCAGGTCCAGCATGGACAGTCGAAATATCACGATGAAATTGGACCCCACCGCTTGGCGTATGCGGCGCACGATTTCCAGCGGAAAGCGGATGCGGTTCTCATAACTGCCGCCCCAGGCGTCTTCGCGCTGGTTGGTTTGGCGGGCGATAAATTCATTGATCAGATAGCCTTCCGAGCCCATGATCTCCACGCCGTCATAGCCTGCGCTTTGGGCCAGCGCGGCGCAGCGCGCATAGTCGGCGATGGTCTCTTCGATTTCTTCTTCGCTTAAAGGGTGTGGGCGAAAGGGGTTGATAGGCGCTTTAAGCGCACTGGGGGCCACTAGCTGCGGGTGGTAGGCGTAGCGGCCAAAGTGCAGAATTTGCATGGCGATCTTGCCGCCTGCGGCGTGTACCGCCTCAGTCACTACTTTGTGTTTGTCCGCTTCCTCTTGCGTGGCCATGCGTGCGCCGCCGGGCAGGGGGCGGCCCCGGTCATTGGGGGCGATGCCGCCGGTGACGATCAGGCCCACGCCGCCGCGCGCCCGCTCGGCATAAAAAGCGGCCATGCGCTCAAAGCCGTTTTTGGCTTCCTCCAAGCCCACATGCATAGAGCCCATGATGACGCGGTTCTTGAGTTCGGTAAAACCCAGGTCCAGGGGTTTGAGCAAATGCGGGTAAGGGTTCACGCGGGCTTCCTCGGGGGTACTTCCAAAAAAACAAGGCCGCCATGCACCGGGTTTGCGCAGGACTGCTAATTAGGGCGGTATTCTCTACCATGAGGCCCGAGCCCTACTGGCGGTCATTTCCATTGCATGGGAGTGGCTTTGTTATTTGGCACCGGGCTTGTTGCCTTCATGCTGTTCTTCTCTTTCCTTCAAAGCCTATTGACGATGCCCCATTTAGCTACACGCTCTGCGGCCGTACGCCCTCGCGACGCCGCCAGTCTGCTGATTTACCGGCGCCATGCTGAACAGGTGCAGGTGCTTATGGGCAAGCGTAGGCCGGGCGCGCGTTTCTTGCCCGATGTGTACGTGTTTCCCGGCGGTGCGCTGGATGCGGCGGATGCGCTAGCGGTAATCCAGCCTGATGCCTTGACCGGAAAAGATGGGGTGCCTGGGTCTGGCACCGCACTCCCGCCGCAATGGGTGCAAGCCATGGCCGCGCGTGATGACCTACACGCCGCCGCCTTGCTGCGCGCTGCACTGCGCGAATCGCAGGAGGAAAGCGGCTGGCGCTGGGCCGATGGGTCGTTGACAAGCCTAGACGGCAAGGGCTTGCGGTACCTAGGCCGCGCCATCACCCCGGCGCAAAGCCCACGGCGCTTTCATGCGCGCTTTTTTGCTGTGCCGCAGGAGCGCATGCTGCAAGACCCGCATGCCGATGGCGAGTTGCTCGACCTGCGCTGGGTTGATGCGCACAACCCCCAGCGCTTGCCCATCATCGATGTGACCGAATTCATGCTCGATGAGCTGCAGCGCGATTTAGCAGGCAAGCGGACAGGATGGCCCTTGCTCAGCTATGTCAATGATGTAGTGCGCATACGCAGACGCTGACTCAGCCTTTCAAGGTGAAAAGCGGAATGTCCTTTTGCTCCGACAGTGCATCGAGTTGCGCACGGCTTTTGTTTTGCACATAGGCAGCAATGGTGGCATGGCTCTCCGCGCGAAACATGGTGCGGATGTCACTTTGCGACTGGCCCGCCGCTTGCATCAAGCGCTGCGCGAAATGGGGCTCCAAGGCAGCGAAGGCCACGCGGCCATCTTTGCAGGGGTAAATGCGGTAGCCGGCGTGGCCGCCACCGACGCTGCCTTTGCCCGTAGTCAGGCCCCAGGTACGCGGCAGCGCCAGGTAATGCGCGGCATCTGACAGGGCGACTTCCAAGCGTATGCCTTTGCCGCTGGCCATGCGCTGCATTTGCACTTGCAGCACCGCTTCGCTGGCCATCAGCGACCCGCCCATATCGGCGTACAGCGAGGGCGGCGTGTCCATGCCGGTGACCAAACCGGCCTCGGCCATATAGGTCAGGTCGTGCCCGGGCTCTTCGGCGCGTGCGCCCGGTGCGCCGACGATGGCCACCATGCTGAGCGTTGGGTAGCGCTTTTTCAGGACGGCCCAGCCAAGGCCTAGCTTGTCCAAAGCCGATGGGCGAAAGGACGTCAGTAGCACATCGGTGCGCGCCAGCACTTTGTGCAGTGTGGCCTGGCCTTTAGCGGTTTTCAGGTCGGCCTGCATCACCCGGATGCCCTGGTGCAAGGTGGTGTAGGCGGGCATGTTGTACATGCCCATGGGGTCACCCGGCGTACCCTTTGGCATGGCCGCGGGTGCCGGGGGTTCGAGCTTGGTGCAGTTTGCCCCCATCGTTTGCAAACGCATCATCGCGGCGGGGCCGGGCAGATTGAGTGCGAGGCTAAGGATGCGCACGCCTTTGAGTGGACGTAGTGGTTTGGGGACGGTAATCTGGTTTGCCATAGCTATATCCTGGGTCTAAGAGGGGAGGGGCTTGGAGTGGGGTTGGGGGTGCAATCCGATGCGATTCAATGCGATGAGGCTGGGCTGCTAACGCTGGGGTCCGGGTCGCGCGCTTGCTGCACCCAAGTTGCAAACCAGGCCAGGGCAAGGGTGTCGGGGTCCGCGGCGTCCAGCGCGTCCAGTACGCAAGCCTCACCCATCCGTTGCGCACCCAGGTCTTGCAGGCGACTTTGAAACGCTTTTGCGCCGCCGTAAAAAGTATCGCCGTAGCTGCTATCACCCAGCGCGACCAAGCCATAGCGCACATGGCCTAGGTAGCGGGCTTGGGCGTCCAGGCTGGAGTAAAGGGCTTGCGCGTTGTCCGGTACATCGCCGCTTCCGGTGGTGGAGCAGCACAGCACAAATAGGCCGGGGCTATCGAAAATACCGATAGAAAGGCCTTGCATATCCAACACCTGTGCGCTGGCGCCGTAGTCAGGTGCGGCAAAGGCTAGGCTTTGGGCGATTTGGCGGGCGTTTCCGTGGACCGTCCCAACCAAGAATGTAAGTTGCATAAGCGGGCGAGCAGGACAAAAAAGGCAGGTCCGCATGATAGGGGCAATAATCAAGCCATTGCGCCCAAAGGTCGCGCCGGTGATACGCACCGGAGCGGCGGGCAACTGACCTGAGGGGATGCTGGCTTGACGTCTGATTTTTTGAGTGCGGAGCTTTTTCCGGAGTTGCCCAAAATCACAGTCCCACCGCCGCCGCGCAAGCGCAAACCTACCGGCGCGAAAGCGCCTGCGAAAGCTTCTATGACACCAGCGCCCGATGCCGCGGCCTTGGCAGGCCCAGCGGCTTACCCGAGCGCCAATTCCTTGACCGATCCCGCTGCCTGCGCCTCCGTGTTGGACGCACACCCCGATTACCGTGTTTTGCGCCGCTTACCGGTGTGTCTTGACTGGGGGGACGCGCCTTCCCTTGGCCGCACCCGCATTTTGATTTTGGATACCGAAACGACCGGCTTGGACCAGTCCAAAGAAAAAATCATCGAACTGGCGATGCTGCGCCTGGACGTGGACAGCGCCACCGGCCGACCCCTAGGGCCGGTTCTGGTGTTTGACCAACTCGAAGACCCTGGACGCGCCATACCCAAAGAGGTGGTCGCTTTGACCGGAATTACCGATGCCGATGTGCAAGGTAAGCGCCTGGACGAGGCCCAAGTTGCGGCCATGTTGGAGGGTGTGGATGTGGTGATAGCCCACAACGCGGGTTTTGACCGACCGTTTTGCGAGGCGCGCATGTCTCAGTTTCGGGAATTGGCTTGGGCTTGTTCGTTTGTCGATATCGATTGGAAAGCGCAAGGACGCAACTCCAGCAAGCTCGAAGCGCTAGCGCTGGAGCTGGGCTGGTTTTATGACGCGCACCGCGCTGAGATGGATTGCCATGCCCTGCTGGCCGTACTGATTGCGCCACTGCCGAAATCGCCCGAGCGCAATGGTTTGGCGGCGTTGTTGGCGGCAGCCCAGAGACCTGCCTTGCGCCTGTTTGCTACGCACGCACCTTTTGATTCCAAAGACCTGCTCAAAGCCCGCGGCTACCGCTGGAACGCCGAGCAAAAGGTATGGTTCACGCGCATCTCGGACGAAGAGGCTTTAGAGGCGGAATGTGAATGGCTAAAGGCTGAGGTATACGGCGGCCGCCATGCGGTGGTGGCCATCGAGCAGAGCGACGCCTTGGTCAAGTATTCATCGCGTGGTGGGCGGATGGTGCAGCGGCAGTTGTAGGCCCGCGAACGCTTTGAAAATTGGCCTGTGCGCAAAGGTCCGTAACCAACTTTTTTAATCGCAAGGTATTTTTCTGTGACGTCCAACCTGTCCTACCAACTCATCGGCGTGCAAGCGGCCAAAGTACGCAAAGTGATGATCCACGGGCGTCTGGTGCCCTCGGCGATGCACAAGACCGCGCAACAAGGCGCCTTGGCCGTGGGCCCATTAGGCTTGCAAGCCGATGAGCAGGCCGATTTATCGGTGCATGGCGGCTTAGAAAAGGCCGTGTACGCCTACCCCGCCGAGCATTACGACTTTTGGCGCAAGGAGCGCCAATTAGCGGGTCTGGGTGGTATCGACGATAGACTGGCCTTTGGCGCTTTGGGAGAAAACCTGACGCTGCAAGGTCTGCTGGAAAGCGATGTCTGGGTGGGAGATGCGTTGCACTTTCCCAATTGCCGCTTGCGCGTCACCCAGCCGCGTGAGCCTTGCTCGAAATTCAACGCCTCTTTGGGCTTTAACACTGCGTCCAAGCGCATGGCGCAATCGGGCTTTTGTGGCTTTTATCTTGCGGTGGACCAGCCGGGTACCGTGCAAGCGGGCGAGTCCTTTGTCCTAGTGCCCGGTCCGCGCCGCGCCAGTATTCCCGAACGCTTTGCAGCGAAGATGTTTAAACACTTGGCGTAAAACCTCAAGCCGATGAAGTCGCACCCCATGATGGCGCTCAGCCCGCCTGTGTGTGTCTAGAAGGCGCCAGCCAAAGCATGGGTCTTGCTTACAAAGCTTCTTGAAGAATTAGGCCCCGATATTGCATTCCCGCCGCAGCAGCGCCAGCGCGTCGTGCAGGGCATAGTCGGCGTCGCTGCGCAAAACCGGCAGCGCTTCTTCGGTGAATTCGTCCCACATGCGCAGGTAGTCGCTTTGGTAGGCCGTCGGTGCATGGTCGCGGATAAACCCGCTGGCCAGGCCTGGGTCCATGCCGGACTTGCGGATTTTGCGTGTCAAAGTGGCCGCGGCTTTTTCGGTGAGCACGGTTTTGTGCGTGCTGCCTGCTGCCACGCATAGCAGCAGGGTGAGCAAGGAACCTTCATCCTCATGCCCGCCTGTGGCTTTGCTCCATGCGGCAGACACCTGGCGTTCAAAATCTTCCACTTCGGCCAGACCGTCTTCCAACCAAAAGTAGCGGCCTGTGAAAGCGGGCGTTTGGGCGAACAGCTTGCGCACTGCAGTGCCAGCGTCCATGATGCGTGCCCAGTCAGCTTGCATACTTTCGGCGACCGCGCGTAGCGCGGGCGCAAAAGCCGCAGGCAAACCTTTGGGCAAAACCAGCGCAGGTGGCTGCGCAGTAGCAGCAAACTTTTTACGCAGCACAGCAATGGTTTGCGCAAACCCAGGCCAGTCGGGCACCACGCTGCGTTTGGCCAGCGACCAGAGCAAGGCGGTGCGTAGCACGGCCTCGGCATCGGGCGCTTCTTCGTGCAGGATGTCGGCGTCCAACTCCCATTGCTGCGCGCACCACAGCGCCGCGTCCATGACCCGTGCCACCTGGTCCCGCTTGGCACGCTCAAGTCGGTAGTCCGCGTGGCTGCACAGGCTCCAGCGCTCCAGCACCGGTATCTGTTCGTCGCTAAAGCCGCGACCGTCCTGCATGCCGAAGTGGGTGTTTTGCGGCATGGCGATCATCGTTTTGAGAAGGTCCGATCCGCCTTTGGAGCGCGACAGCAGCGAGTGATCGCGCAGCGCAAGTGCTGCGCGGCGGGGGTCGCCTTCGCAGCTGTCTTGCAAATACAAACTCACCAGATTGACCATGCGCTCACGCGCTTTTTCGAGGTCCGGGCGCAAATACTCGGTGCCGAAATAGCGGGCGATTTGCACCATGCCCTTGGGCGCTTCGGTGCGCAGGGCTTCGATGCGCTCTGCGCCGATCAGGCCATGGGCCACGCCATAGGCCAGCGCTTTTTCAAAAAACGGGCGCTCGTCAAACAGCGCCATGCCGCTGCCTACGTTTGCAGCGGCGGTCACGCCTTGGTCCGCTCGGTCAGTCATGCGCAAACGCCCGGCAGGAAAAAGAATTCATGGCCACGGGCTAAATCGCCGATTCTTCGTCCGCGTCCAGTGCGGCGGGTGTGGCCTTGCCCCGGTCGGTGTCGCCGGTTTCCACTTTGCCGTCGTCCTCTTCTGTCTCAAACTCCTCGCCGCGTCCGGCCTCAAAAGCGCGGGCTTTGGCGCGTAGCACCAGCAAGGTTTCGATGAACAAATCGACGCACTGGTATCGCAAGGTATAGGCCATTTGCATCCAATCCTGATCGGCCACTTCGTCTTCGTCGATGCGCGGTTTGGCATAGGCGTTGGCGTACAGGTCGGCCTCGGTAATCATGTCGCCGTCGTCTTCGGCGGTATCAAACAAACCGGTGCGCGCAAAGGCTTCTACCCGGCTCCAGCGCTCGGCAAAATAATCGGCCAGCGCTTCGCTGCCGCCTTCCAGATCGCCGATGGCGGTCAGGAATTCCACCGGGTCACCACCCGCGCGGAAGATGACTGAGTTCACCATGCCGCGCAGATGGGTGCGCGAGAGGTCTTTGTATTGTTTTTCGATCACCACGGCACGCGCAAATTGCTGTGGCGATACCAGTAAATTGACCACGGATTCTTTGGAGTTGTCGTATTCGCGGATCACGGCCAATATGTCTTTGGGCGGCAATTGCTCCAGCACCACCATCAAGGCGCTGTCGCCCTCGGCGTCGGCCAACTCCACCAGCGCCGATTCGGCGCCCGCTATATCGCCCGCAGCAATCAGGCTTTGGGTTTTAGAAATCAATGCAAGATGTTGGCTCATGGCTTTTCCTCATTCAATACGGTGTAGAGGCTTTATTCCTTGCGGTCAAAGCCCTGTTCGGCCATCCAATCGTTGCCTGCCTCTTCGGCGGCGCGGGCTTCTATTTCTTCTTCGGAATCTTGGTCCTCGCCGTCTTTATCCTCGTCATCATCGGCAGGAGCTGCTGCGGCGGGAGTGTGGTGGAACAAATATTCCATGCCAGCTGCCAGCACCATCAGCGTGTCGCCCGCCGGGTCTACACACAGTTCCTCGGCCAGTCCCAATGCCCAAGGCTCCAGGCTCACATGGGCCGCAAGCGCAGCCCAGTCGGGCAGTTGGCTCGCGTCTTTGGCCACTAACGCATCCATCAACGCCGGTTTGCTAAAGCGCATGCCCTGGTGGAACACGATGGCCACCATCTCCGGGGCGCTGGCCATCATTTGGCGCAAAAAGGGCAGCTCTTTGCGGCGCTGGGCCAGGCGCTGGCGCAATACGTTTTTGCCTTCCGAGTCAAAGGCCATGTCATTGATTTCGGCTTCGTAGCTGGAACGCAAGAGCGCGAAGTAGGACGATATTTTCATAAAAAGTGGGTCAGCGGCCTTGCAGCAGTTTGTCTAAATAAGGGTTCCAGATCTCGCGCGCGGTTTGCAGCGGATCGTCGAGCAGGTTGCGGCGGCGGTTGTCATCGTAGGCCTGGCGCTTGGTTTCATCGCTTAGCACTTCGTAAGCTTGCTGAACCGCGCGAAAGCGCGCTGGGGCATCCGGGTCGCTGTTGCGGTCGGGGTGGTAGGTGGCGGCAAGCTGGCGAAACGCCTTTTTAATGTCGGCGATGGTGGCGCTGCCGCGCAGGCCCAGGGCGCTGTAATGGTCCGTCATAGCCCTCTATTGTCGCCTTCTTGAAAAGCACGAAGCGCACGGGCACTGATTGGGAGGCGTCCCTTGGCGCGCGAAGAGGCATCAAAGCCTGGTAAGGCCTGCTGTCGCCTATTTGCACCGGCTGCCATGGGCGCTGTGTTTACACTGCGCAGTCTTAAAAGTTGGAGGCTTACATGGCGGTTTCGGAACTTCGCGGTAGTGCGCCCATGGCCAGACCTATGCCGCAGCGCGTCGAGCACCCGCGCCCGGTGGAGCCGCGCCGGGTCGAGCAGCCGCGCGATGCGCCCCAGCGTGTCGAACATCGCCAGGAAACCCAGCAGGTACAAAACCGGCCCGCACCCGCGGCGCATGATAAGGGGCGGCATGTGGATATTCGCGCATAGGCTGTCAAGCTATTGATCGCCTGCTAAGGCGTGTCATGGCCCATTGCATTGGTCCCACCGGACAGCGCTCCATTTTTTATTCGGATGTTTTTTTGGCCCCCTGGCCCTGACGTAGCAAAGGCTTTGCCATGAACCGTGTCCTCGCCCATACCGGCGCCCGTTACCCCATTGTCCAAGCCCCCATGGGCTGGATTGCCCGCAGCCCCTTAGCCAGCGCCGTGTCCCGCGCCGGTGGCTTGGGCATTATCGAAACCTCCTCTGGCGAAACCGACAACTGCCAGCGCGAAATACGCACCATGGTGGAAAGCGGTCTGCCTTTTGGCGTGAACCTGCCGATTCGCTTTCTGAAAGACGAGGCCATGCTGCGCTTTGTATGCGAAGTCGGCATCCGCTTTGTAACGACCTCGGCGGGCAGCCCGGCCAAGTTCATTGCGCCGCTCAAGGCGGCGGGCATCGTGGTGTACCACGCCGTGCCCACAGTAGAGATGGCGCTCAAATGCGTGGAGGCGGGTGTCGATGGCTTGGTGGTCGAAGGCGGCGAAGGCGGCGGCTTCAAGAACCCTGAAGAGGTGAGCACCCTGGTGCTCCTACAAGCGATACGCGAAAAAGTGGATGTGCCCCTCATTGCCGCCGGTGGCATCGTCGATGGCCGGGGCATGGCCGCCGCCTTTGCGCTGGGCGCTGAAGGCATCCAAATGGGTACCCGCTTTGTCGCCAGCCTGGAGAGTCCGGTGCATGCGCATTACAAAGAAGCGATTGTGGGCGCGGGCACTACTGGCACTTGGATGCTTAATACCAAGTCCAGCCCTTGCATTCGCGCGCTCAAGACGGATTTCACCCAAACGATTCATGAAGCAGGCCTGATGGGGCCGGAGAGCTTCATGGGGATTCAAAAAGTCTATTTCGGCGGCGATATGAACGCCGCTCCGGCGCTGGCGGGCCAGTCCGCCGGCCTGATTCACCAGGTCAGCAGTGTGCAAGACATCATTGCGCAGACGGTAGAGCAGTTCCAAGCCATTTCCAAGCGCATGGGGACCATGGCGCACGCGGCAGATTTTGGTTAACAGCACGGCAGTACCTTGCGTTTAGCCAAGTGCCTGCTAGCAAGCATGGAAATAGCGTTGCCCAAGACCAGCGTGTAGAGAGGCTAAAGGCTCGTGTGCGCTGCACGCGTACAAAAAACTTCGCCAGAAACCGCTGATCTCGGTCTCAACCCGTGCACTCGCTGCTGGTTCTAAATCGGAAGACCCACCAAATCATGCCCCTGCGTGCCCACGATGCGGGCGCGGGTGAATTCACCCACTTTCAGGGTTTTGCTGATTTTTTCCGGGGGCAGCAGGCGCACTACGCCGTCGATTTCCGGGGCGTCGGCGTAGCTGCGGCCTACGCCGCCTTTTTTACCCAGACCGGGGGCTGAATCCACCAGCACTTGCATAGTGGCACCAATGCGGCGGCGCAGCCGCTGGGCAGACACCTCTTCAGCCACTGCCATAAAGCGGGCGCGGCGCTCCTCGCGCAGTTCCAGAGGCAGCATGCCGGGCAATTCGTTGGCGCTCGCGCCGTTAACGGCGCTGTAGGCAAAGCAACCTGCGCGGTCGATTTGGGCTTCGCACACAAAGTCCAGCAGATGCTCAAACTCGGCTTCGGTCTCGCCCGGAAATCCGGCGATAAACGTGCTGCGCACCACCAGTTCGGGGCAGGCTTCGCGCCAGGCGGCGATGCGCTCTAGGTTGCGCTCGCCGCTGGCCGGGCGTTTCATGCGCTTGAGCACATCGGGGTGGCTGTGTTGCAGCGGCACGTCCAGGTAGGGCAGCACTTTGCCTTGCGCCATCAGCGGCAGCAGCTTGTCTACTGTGGGGTAGGGGTAGACATAGTGCAAGCGCACCCAGGCGCCATAGGGTGCGGCGATCTCGCCTAGGGCTTCGACCAGTTCAAAAGTACGGGTTTTGACCGGCTTGCCGTCCCAAAAACCGGTGCGGTATTGGGTGTCCACGCCGTAGGCGGAGGTGTCCTGGCTGATGACCAAGAGTTCTTTGACACCGCCTTCAAACAGTGCGCGCGCTTCATTGAGCACATCGCCAATCGGGCGCGATACCAAATCGCCGCGCATGGACGGGATGATGCAAAAGGTGCAGCGGTGGTTGCAGCCTTCGCTGATTTTCAAATACGCATAGTGGCGCGGCGTGAGTTTGATGCCGGCAATGCCGAAGCCTTGGGGCACCAGGTCGACAAAGGGGTCGTGCGGCTTGGGCAAGTTCAGATGCACCGCGTCCATGACCTCTTGCGTCGCATGTGGCCCGGTCACCGCCAGCACCTTGGGGTGCATTTGGCGCACCAAATTGTTACCCTCGCCGTCCGCGCGCGCGCCCAAGCAACCGGTCACGATGACCCGTCCATTGTCGGCCAGGGCCTCGCCAATCGTGTCCAGGCTTTCTTTTACCGCGTCGTCGATAAAGCCGCAGGTATTGACGATGACCAGGTCGGCCCCCGCAAAGGTTTTAGACGTCTGGTAGCCCTCGGCGCTGAGCTGCGTGAGGATGAGCTCGGAATCGGTGAGCGCCTTGGGGCAGCCCAGGCTCACAAAGCCCACAGTGGGTGCGCGCGCCGATAGGGGAGTTACGAGGTTTTCAACGGGCATGGAATGTGCTGACAAATAAGTAGTGGCGCCTGCCCGAGCGCGCAGGGGATGCGCTTATCGCTTGATGCCGAAAGTGCCCAAAAATTGCTCGGTTTGCTTTTGCATTTGTTCCTGCATTTGCTGGAACACATTAGTACCCATCACGCCGGGCACGATAGGCACTGGCATTTCCATCAGGGTTTGCATATTTTTCTCCATGATGCCGCCCATAAAGCCCTGCATGGAATGGCCATAAAAGCGGATGATGTTGGCCAGCACCGGCGCGGTAAACATGGGCGATCCACCGGCCTCTTCTTCCAAAATAATTTGCAGCAAGATGCTACGCGTCAGGTCTTCGGACGTTTTGGCATCCACCACGGCAAAGGCTTTGTGGTCCATCACCAGTTGCTTGATTTCAGCTAGCGTGATGTAGCTGGAAGTATGCGTGTCGTACAAGCGCCGGTTGGGGTATTTTTTGATGACGCGCTCGGGCAGGTCCTTGGGGGCTTCTGTAGTTTTGGGCATGGCGGTCGGCGTGGGCGGGGCGATGGACTGTGTAGGGCGCATTGTAGGTAGCCCCCCGCCTGGGCAAGCACAGGGTTAGCCCTGAGAGCGGCGCGCCGACTATTCGGGCGCCTTGCCGCGGAGCTCTTTGATAGCGCTGCGCTGGCTTTTGGCTTGCAGGCGCCGCTCTTTGGAGGCGCGTGTCGGGCGCGTGGCGCGGCGCGGCTTTGGCGGCAGCGCCACGCTTTGCACGATATCTTGCAAGCGGGCATAGGCGTCCAGCCGGTTCATATCCCGGGTGCGGTGGCTTTGTGCCTTGATGACCAGCACGCCCTCTGCGGTAATACGCTTGTCGCGCAGGGCTAGCAGCCGCTCTTTAACGTCCTCGGGCAGCGATGACGCGGGAATGTCGTAGCGCAAATGGATGGCGCTGGAGACTTTGTTGACGTTTTGCCCGCCGGCGCCCTGAGCGCGGATGGCGCTGATGTCCACCTCGGCTTCGTCGATGGCGATAAAAGGGGCGGCGGCATCGGACATGGGGCGGTTACACTGAAACAGGCTTTTTATTTCAACTTTGCACAGGAGATCACGCCATGGCCAAAGGTCAACAAAAAACCAATAAAGAGGCCAAAAAGCCCAAGAAGGATACCTCACCCCCCAAAGCGCCCAGCGGCGGCGAACCAGTGCGGGCTACCATCACAACCGCTGTGATACCACGGGGCAAAATTAAAAACAAATAAGCGGCAGGGCCATCCCGAGCAACGCACCGTGGGGTGCGTTTTTTCTGGAAGGTCCGGGTGCTGCGGGTCCCATGCAACTTCAAGATGTTTTATACAGCCAGGGTTTTGGTACCCGGCGCGTTTGCGCTGGGCTCATCCAGCAGGGCTATGTGCAGGTGTACGAAAGTCCCGAGGGCGGTACTGCCCTTATTTGCCGAGATGCAGCCGCTGAATTCGACCCGCAAGGACTGCGCTTTCGGGTCCAGGGCGTGGACTGGCCCTATTGCGACAAAGCGTACATTCTTTTGCACAAGCCTGCGGGCACCGAATGCTCGCAAAAACCGTCCACTTACCCCAGCATTTACACGCTGCTGCCATCGCCGTTGCGCATGCGGCCCCAAAAAGCCGCGGTGCAGGGTGTGCAAGCAGTAGGGCGATTGGACCAGGACACCACGGGCATGCTGCTGCTCACTGACGACGGCAAGTTCATCCACCGCATGAGTTCGCCGCGCCACCATGTGCCTAAGGTCTATGAAGTGACCGTCAAGCACCCTTTGGAACATAGCCAGGTTGCCCGCTTGCTGAGCGGCGTGGTGCTAGACGATGACCCCAAGCCGGTGCGCGCCGCCGCCTGCGAGGCGATCGGGCCCTTGCATCTGCGGCTGACTCTGACCGAGGGCAAATACCACCAGGTCAAACGCATGCTGGCAGCTGTGGGGAACCGGGTGGAGGGTTTGCACCGTTCCCAAATGGGCGGCTTGTCGCTGCCCGCCGACTTGGCGCCAGGACAGTGGTGCTGGCTCGGGCCAGCGCAATTGGCGCTGCTGGCTGCGAACTGAAGGGCCTGGGCCACGGCGGGCAAATAGTCCCGCCCGTTACACTCGACGGCTATTGATAAATAAGGCTTTTGTGAAATCGTCGAATCGTTGGACCCATTTTTTGCCGTTGGCATGGTTTTTTTGCGCTTCGTTTGCGATTGCCAGCGACAAACCCCCTCCGATATTCGTTCTCAACTCGCTAGATGCCACCGTCAGCGTGATCGATCCTTCTACTTGGAAAGAGACCCATAAGATACCGACCGGCAAAGAGCCGCACCACCTGTACCTGACGCCAGACGAAAAATCCCTCATCGTGGCCAATGCGGTGGGCGATTCCATGTTGTTCCTGGACCCCAAAACCGCTGCCGTACAGCGCACGGTGCACGGTATTTCGGACCCCTACCACCTGCGCTTTTCCCCCGACATGAAATGGCTGGTGACCGTGGCCAACCGCCTCAACCATGTGGACATTTACCACTGGAACGGCAGTGATATGACGCTTGCCAAGCGCATTGCTACCGGCAAAACACCCAGCCACGTGTGGATCGACAGCACCAGCAGCTTGGTCTATGTCACCATGCAGGAGAGTAATGAATTGGTAGTAATCGACATGGCCACGCAAAGCATCAAGTGGCGCGTGAAAACCGGCCATTTGCCTGCCGATGTGTTCGGCACGCCAGACGACAAAACGCTGTTGATTGCTTTGACCGGCGGCAATGGCGTGGAGGTGTACGAATTGAGTAAAACCGCGCCCAAGCTGGTCAAAACGATTAAAACCGGCGCAGCCGCCCATGCCTTTCGCAATATGGGCGACAAACGCCATGTGCTGGTGAGCAACCGCGTGGCGAACACGATCAGCAAAATCGATTACCAGACGCTGGCAGTGGTGGACACCTTTCCCGCGCCGGGTGGGCCCGACTGCATGGACTTGTCGGCGGACGGGCGCTTCATTTATGTCGCCTCGCGCTGGATAAAGAAGCTCACTGTGATCGATACCACCACGCGCAAAGTGGTGCAGCAAGTGGCGGTAGGACGCTCGCCGCATGGTGTATGGACACTGGACCACGCGCCACGGTGATTGACTTGGGATTGCGCAGCCGCCGTAGGGGCCTGCGCAGCGCAAGTCTGCGCGCAAGCATCGCGGCGGTAGGCCTGCTTCTGTGTAGCGTGGCCTGGAGCCAAAGTGATTGCAAAAAAACGGTCTACCTTACGCTGGACACCGGCCACATGGAAGTGGCACCCTTGATCGCGGACGTTTTGCGCAAACACCAGGTGAAAGTCACTTTTTTTGCGGCCGATGAGCTGACCAAAACCGGCGACGGCTCGCTGGGCGAGCACTGGGCACCCTGGTGGCGCGAGCGGAGCCAAGAAGGCCATAGCTTTGCGTCCCATACCTTGGACCATGTGTATTGGCGTGCGGATTTGCCAGCGGTCGCGGGCGAGCCCCAGTTTAGGGTGCAGCCCTCAGCAGGCAGCCAATCTGGCCGCAAGATGCAGTACAGCGCCGCGCAATATTGTGCCCAATTGAAGGCTTCGGCCACCCGCCTGAGCGCGCTCACCGGACAGCCCGCATTGCCTTTATTCAGGGCGCCGGGCGGCAAGACTTCCCCTACCTTGCTGGCCAGCGCGCGTAGCTGCGGCTTTGCGCACGTGGGCTGGGCCGATGCCGGTTTTTTGGGCGACGAATTGCCCAGTGAAAAATTCAGCAACCAGGCACTGCTCGCAAAAGCCCTGCGCGATATCCGCAGCGGCGACATACTGATGGCGCATCTGGGCATTTGGTCGCGCAAAGACGCGTGGGCGCCCGCCGTGTTAGAACCTTTAATCCTTGGCCTGAAAGAGCGGGGTTTTTGCTTTGCCACCTTGCGCAGCCACCCCGACTACCGGGCTTGGATCGAAGCCCACCCCTCATAACACGTTGACATGGATACATTGATTGATTGGTTTGCCGCCCTGCAGGGCTGGCTGTTTGAGTCCTGCATCCAGCCACTGGTTTTTGCCATGGGCTTTGGCGGCTATTTGGACCAGGCTTTCGGTGCGACCGAGTGGCTGCTGATCGGCCTATTGGAAATCGCGGTGCTGCTCACGGTCATTGGCCCTTTGCAGCGCTGGCGGCCGGTGGAGCCGGTGCTTGATCCGGCCACCATACGTACCGATATTTTTTACACCCTGCTGCACCGCCTGGGCCTATTCCGATTGGTTTTGTTTTTTACCCTGGATCCGTATTTGGACGCCGCCATTGGCACCCTGCGCGTCTGGGGAATGCCAACCTTTCATCTGGACGATATGTGGCCTACGGTGACGGGCAATGCGCTCGTCAGTTTTATGCTGTATCTGCTGGTCTTTGATTTTTTCAGCTACTGGTTTCACCGTGCCCAGCACCAAATTAATTGGTGGTGGCAATTACATTCGCTACACCATGCGCAGAGGCAGATGACGATGTGGAGCGACAACCGCAACCATCTACTGGACGACGTATTGCGCGATGTGTTTTTTGTGTTGCTGGCGGTGCTGATTGGGGTGGCACCGGGCCAGTTTGTGGCCTTGGTGGCTTTGATGCAACTGAGCGAAAACCTGCAACACGCCAATGTCCGTATCTGGTTTGGTCCCATTGGTGAACGGCTATGGGTCAGCCCGCGCTTTCACCGCATGCACCATGCGATTGGTATCGGCCATGAAAGCCAAGCTCCCACCGCCACAGGAGCGGCCGCGGCTCTGGGTGGCTGCAATTTCGGCGTACTTTTGCCCTGGTGGGACATGCTGTTTGGCACGGCCGATTTCACGCTGGCCTATCCCGCCACTGGTGTACGTGACCAAGTGGAGCAGGGCGTGGACTACGGACGTGGCTTTTGGTCCCAACAGTGGCATGGCGTGTTGCGCTTGGTCGGTCGGGCCTAGCGCTTCTCGTTGACAATGCAGCAAACCAAGGAGGCGTCCATGCGTTTGCTGTTTTCGTCCTTTTGGCGGGCGGTCTTGTACTGCCTGCATCCCAAGGTTATCTTGCTGTCTTTCCTGCCTTTGCTGATTGCGATTGGCGCTGCCGGCTTTCTGGCGTATTTATTCTGGCAAAGCGCGCAGGACGCCTTGCTGTCATTTCTGGATGCTTCGGTTTTTGTGAACAGTCTGGCGGCTTGGTTGGCAGCCGTGGGCTTGCCCGCACTCAAATCGATGCTAGCGCCTTTGATCTTGATCGTCGTGCTCACGCCCTTGGTCGTGGCAAGTACCGTTTTATTGGTGTCTACGATGATGACGCCCGGGCTGGTGCGTATGGTCGCGGATCGGCGCTTTCCCGCGTTGGAGCGCCGCCATGGCGCATCGTTTTTAGCGAGCGCGGGTTGGGCGCTTCTTTCCTGCGCCCTGGCACTGGTCGCAACCATCCTGACATCGCCGATGTGGATCGTGCCGCCGCTGGTATTGATCCTGCCACCGGCGATCTGGGCCTGGCTGACGTACCGCGTTATGGCTTTTGATGCCTTGGCGGACCATGCCAGCAGCGCTGAGAGGCAAACCTTGTTACAGCAACACAAGCCGACGCTGATCGTCATGGGTTTTGTAGTTGGATTTCTGGGTGCCACGCCCAGCTTGCTCTGGTCTATGGGTTTGATGGCTATTGCCATGGCGCCCCTGTTACTTCCTTTGTCGGTCTGGCTCTATACCCTGGTATTTGTATTTGCCTCGCTTTGGTATGTCCATTTTTGTCTTGCTGCTTTGCAGATGCTTCGCGCCCAACACGAGGCCGCAGTTTTTGTGCCCAGTCGCTCGCTAACACCCGCGGATGCACTGCCCGCGAGCGATATGGCCGACGCGATAGATATGGCCACGAATAAATAATTGACCTATGAACTTTGGCCTCATCATCATCGGCGACGAAATCCTCTCGGGCAAGCGGGCCGACAAGCACTTGCCCAAAGCCATTGAATTGCTCAGCGCCCGTGGCCTGCAAGTGGCCTATGCGCATTACCTGGGCGATGATCCGCAGCGCATCACCGCTACCTTGGCCGATGCATTTGCCGGCGGCGACGCGGTGTTTTCTTTTGGTGGCATAGGCGCCACCCCGGATGACCACACCCGCCAATGCGCCGCCGCCGCGCTAGGCTTGACCCTGGAGCTTCACCCCGGTGCGCGCGACCTGATCTGGGAGCGCATGCGCGATATCGCCCTGGAAAATGGACACGCCTTTGAGCCGGACCGCGAAGACAACATCCACCGCTTGGATATGGGCCGCTTTCCCCAAGGTGCGCGCTTGATTCCCAACCCTTACAACAAGATTGCTGGTTTTAGTTGCCATGGGCAAGGAGCGGGCGCGGTGCATTTTGTGCCCGGCTTTCCGGTCATGGCCTGGCCGATGATGGAATGGGTGCTGGACACGCATTACCAGGCGTATTTCACGCAGGATGCACACATGGAGTTGTCGGTCATAGTGATGGGCGCCATGGAAGCGACCCTCACGCCGCTCATGCAAAGCGTGCAAGACGCCCACCCGGTCAAGGTATTTAGCCTGCCCAGCGTGGACCACCCGCAATACGGGCGGCACATTGAATTGGGCGTTAAGGGCGCGCCCGACGCGGCGGCGGCGGGCTTTGAGGCGCTGAAAAAAGGGCTAGCGGCCTTCGGTGTCGAGCTAGGCCCTGAATTGGTGCGCACTTAGTGTGTCACTGATCCATGCACAATAAATGCACTTTATTGGTGCAATAATGCGCTGAAAAAGTGCGCTCATAGCAAACCCTAATTTTGCAAGGTGGAGGCCCGCCAGCCTGACAAGGCAGAATGCGGGGTGGAGATTGCGATTTATGCCCGCTGGCATAAAAACTGCGGTAACTCGTAAGCAATCCCTTTTTTACAACCGTGCAACAGGAGTATTTGATGGCCAAGACCGTCGCAGATGTGATGAAGATGGTGAAAGAGAACGAAGTCAAGTTTGTTGACTTCCGCTTCACCGATACCCGTGGAAAAGAGCAGCACGTGACCGTGCCGATCTCGCATTTTGATGAAGACAAGTTTACATCTGGCCACGCCTTTGACGGCTCGTCGATCGCCGGATGGAAAGGCATTGAAGCCTCGGACATGCAACTCATGCCCGATGCCAACACCGCCAACATCGACCCTTTCTTTGAAGAGACCACCCTGTTTATGAGCTGCGACGTGGTCGAGCCCAGCGACGGCAAGGCCTATGACCGCGATCCGCGCTCCATCGCCAAGCGCGCCGAAGCCTACCTCAAGGCCTCGGGCATTGGCGACACCGCCTTCTTCGGCCCCGAGCCCGAGTTCTTCATTTTTGACGACGTGCGCTGGCACACCGATATGTCGGGCACCTTCTTCAAAATCGACGAAGCCGAAGCCCCTTGGAACAGCGGCAAGGTCATGGACGGCGGCAACAAAGGCCATCGTCCTACCGTCAAGGGCGGTTACTTCCCCGTTCCCCCAGTGGACAGCACCCAAGACATGCGCGCCGAAATGTCGCTCATCTTGGAGCAACTCGGCGTACCCGTTGAAGTGTTTCACCACGAAGTGGCAGGCGCCGGCCAAAACGAAATCGGCACCAGATTCAGCACGCTAGTGCAGCGCGCCGACTGGACCCAGATCCTGAAGTACGTGGTGCAAAACGTGGCCCACAACTTCGGCAAAACCGCCACCTTTATGCCCAAGCCCATCGTGGGTGACAACGGCTCTGGTATGCACGTGCACCAGTCCATCTGGAAAGACGGCAAAAACCTGTTCGCCGGTGACGGCTATGCAGGCTTGTCCGACTTTGCCCTGTACTACATCGGCGGCATCATCAAGCACGCCCGCGCGCTCAATGCCATTACCAACCCTGGCACCAACAGCTACAAGCGCCTGGTTCCAGGCTACGAGGCACCGGTCAAGCTGGCGTACTCTTCGCGCAACCGCTCGGCATCGATCCGTATCCCCTTTGTGGCCAACCCCAAAGGTCGCCGTATCGAGGCACGTTTCCCTGATCCCCTGATGAACCCTTATCTGGGCTTCTCGGCCCTGATGATGGCCGGTCTGGACGGCGTGGAAAACAAAATTCACCCCGGCGAGGCTGCAACCAAAGACCTGTACCACCTGCCACCGGAAGAGGACGCTTTGGTCCCCACCGTCTGCCACAGCCTGGACCAGGCGCTGGACTGCCTCGCTGCAGACCATGCCTTCCTGACCAAGGGCGGCGTGTTCACCGAAAGCATGCTCGAAGCTTATATCGAACTCAAAATGGGCGAAGTGACGCGTCTGCGGCAGTCCACCCATCCTATTGAATTTGATATGTATTATTCGCTGTAATGTCGTCTTCGCGGCATAGCGGGCGGGGCTTACAAGCAGTTGCTTGCAGTCCTGCCAGCGGTGTCGCAGGGCCCGGTGAAAAAAGACGGCTGCGGCCGTCTTTTTTATTGAGCCGACATATGTCAACTAAATCCCTCTTGCCGCATTTTTTATTACTTTGGGCTGCACTGGTCGGTGGTGGCGCGTTTGCGCAAGACCGCATTTACCGCTGCGGAAATGAATACACCAATATCCCCACTCGCGCACAGGAAAAATCCTGCACGCTGATCACCACCGGAAGTGTGCCTGCGGTACCGGCCGAAAAAAGCAAGGGCAACCAAGTTGCGCGCCCATCGGTACGCCAAGATGCTCCGGCGCAACGCGCCAAAGACTTGGAGTCGCGTACCATTTTGGAAGCGGAGCTCAAGAAAGCGCAATCGCAATTGACCGTGATCAAGCAGGAATACAACGCTGGTGAACCCGAGAAACAGGGATCCGAATCGCGCGACAGCCAAAAATACATGGACCGTAAAGCGGACCTGAAAGCCCGTTTGGATAGAACCGAGGCGGATATCGTCAGTTTGCGTCGCGAGATAGCACGCTTACCCGGTGGCGTCGCGAGTACAAAATAGGCGATATGCCAGACACCAAGCATTACCAAAGCTTTGACCTATTGGCCAGTTTGGTGGCGGTGGTGCAGGCCGACGCCCAGGTGGTTTTTTCCAATGCGGCATTGGAAGATGCGCTGGGCATCTCCCGCCGCGCCATTGTTGGCACAAGCCTAGCCGAGGCGTTTACAGAGCCTTCCGTCCTGCACGAAGCCCTGGCTGGGGCCTCGCACAATGCATTTGCCGCCTTGCGCTATGACGGTTTTTTAAGACGCAATGGGCAGGACGTGCTGCCGGTACATGTGATCGTGACGGATGCCGAGGACCGCGCCCATTTTGTGGTGGAGCTGGTACCCCAGGAGCAGCAAACCCGCCAGGACCGCGAAGAGCGTTTGGCCGAGCAGGCGCTGGCTAACAAAGAGCTCATCCGCAACTTGGCGCATGAGATAAAAAACCCGCTGGGCGGTATCCGTGGCGCGGCGCAGTTACTAGAGATGGAAATCGCGTCTAGCGGACTGAGTGAATACACCCAGGTCATCATCCGCGAGGCCGATCGGCTGCAAACCCTGGTCGACCGTTTGTTAGCCCCGCACCGCCGCGCGCACATGGTGGGCGATGTCAATATCCACGAAGTGTGTGAGCGGGTGCGCTCGCTCATCGTGGCCGAATTCCCCAAGGGCTTGCGTGTGGTGCGCGATTACGATATTTCTATTCCCGAGTTTCGTGGCGACGTGGAGCAGTTGATTCAAACCGTGCTCAATATCGCGCACAACGCCTGCCAGGCTTTGTCTGATCGTATCGCCCAGGGTGATGCAGAGCTGACTTTTTGCACCCGCATTGCACGCCAAGTGACCTTCGGAAAAACGCGCTATAGGCTGGCACTGGAATTGCATGTCATAGACAACGGTCCAGGCGTACCCGATTCGATCAAGGACCGCATCTTCTATCCCTTGGTATCGGGCCGGGACGGCGGCTCCGGCTTAGGGCTGACATTGGCGCAAACCTTTGTTCAGCAACACCACGGCCAGATCGAAGTCGATAGCCAGCCGGGTCGCACGGATTTCAAGATATTGATTCCTTTACCGTAGTTGGAAACCCAAGTAGAAAGCACACCGATGAAGCCGATTTGGATCGTAGATGATGACCAGTCCATACGCTTTGTGCTGGAAAAAGCCTTATTGCGTGAGCAATTGCCAACGCGCAGTTTTTCCAACGCACGCGATGTGCTGGCCGCACTTGCCAGCGACGACGAGGTGCCGCAAATTTTGGTCAGCGACATCCGCATGCCCGGCGGTTCGGGCCTGGATCTACTCGACAAAGTCAAGACTAAACACCCGGGCTTACCGGTCATCATCATGACCGCGTTTTCCGATCTGGACAGCGCGGTCAGCGCATTTCAGGGCGGTGCGTTTGAGTATCTGCCTAAGCCCTTTGATCTGCCCAAAGCGATTGAACTCATACGCCGGGCCGTGCAGGAAAGCCAGCGCGAGGAGTTTGCCGAAGAGCGCATCGGTGAAACCCCTGAAATGCTGGGTCAGGCACCCGCCATGCAAGACGTGTTCCGCGCCATCGGGCGCCTGAGCCAAAGCAATGTGACGGTCATGATCACCGGGGAATCGGGATCGGGCAAAGAGCTAGTCGCTCGTGCCTTGCACAAACATTCACCCCGTGCCAGCGGGCCTTTTGTAGCGATCAATACCGCCGCTATTCCTAAAGAGTTGCTGGAGAGCGAACTATTTGGACATGAGCGTGGTGCCTTCACCGGCGCGCAGGCGCAGCGGCGTGGCCGTTTTGAACAGGCCAACGAAGGCACTTTGTTTTTGGACGAAATCGGCGACATGCCGTTTGAGTTGCAGACCCGTTTGTTGCGTGTCCTAAGCGACGGTCATTTTTACCGCGTGGGCGGGCACAGCGCTATCAAATCCAATGTGCGCGTGATTGCCGCTACGCACCAGGACCTGGAGCTGCGCGTTCAGCAGGGTGCATTCCGGGAAGATTTGTTCCACCGCCTGAACGTCATCCGCTTGCGCCTGCCGCCCTTGCGTGAGCGGCGCGAGGACATTCCCAAACTCACGCGCCACTTTTTGCAGCACAGCGCCAAGCAGTTAGGGGTCGAGCCCAAACGTATCGCCGACAGCGCCTTAGCCGCTATCGAAAACTTCGCATTCCCGGGCAATGTCCGCCAATTGGAGAATGTTTGCCATTGGTTGACCGTGATGGCACCCTCCCAGGTCATCGAGCCCAAAGACCTACCGCCAGAGTTTGGTGTGCTTAAGCACCAAAGCCCGGCGGCTACGCCACCCGATGGTGCGTCGCCAGGCACTGCTTCGGTGCCGATCCAAAGCAACCACAGTGTCGGCGCCTCGTCCGCGGAAAGTTTTGCCGATACGCCGATGACGCCCTGGCTGTCTGCGGCGCCAGCTGCCCAAGCCACGCCCATGCTCTCGCCACTTACAGGATGGGAGGTAGAGCTCGAAGACGAGGCGCTGACGCTTTTGCGCAGTGGCCAGTCGGAGGTGTGGGACACCCTGACGCGACGTTTTGAGGCGCGCATGATTCAAGCCGCTCTCACCAACACCCGTGGACGCCGCATCGAAGCAGCCACCAAACTAGGCATAGGCCGCAATACGATCACCCGCAAAATTCAGGAACTCGGTCTGGATAAAAAACTCGCGCTGTCCCCCGAGGAATAAGTTTTTCTCTGCTGCGCGTGTGATCGCGAAACAAGTGCATTGCGAGGCCGCAGCTAATCATGCGGTCATTGAGAGGCCGCAGGCCGTGGCAATCCATGACTTCATACCCGCATGGATCGCCGCGTCGCTGCGCCCCTCGCGATAACGCTGCTTGGGTCCTTGCAAGGCACTTAATCCAGCGTCAGCACCACCGGCGTATGGTCGCTCGGTCTTTCGTTTTTACGAGGTGTTTTGTCGATGATGCATGCGCTAGCGCGTTCGCGCAGGGCTTGGCTAATCAGGATATGGTCGATGCGCATCCCTCGGTTGCGACGAAAGGCCATGTCACGGTAATCCCACCAGCTATAGCTTTTGGGTGGCTGCGGGAACAGGCGCAGGCTGTCGTGCAAGCCCATGGCCACTAGCGCCCGCAGGTGGTAGCGCTCCTCGTCCGTGCAGTGAATCTGGTCGCGCATGCCTTCAGGGTCCCAGACATCGGCATCGTCAAAGGTGATGTTGTAGTCCCCCATCAGTAGCAACTGGGGATGCGCTGCTAATTCGGCCTTCACCCAGATACGCAGTGCCTTGAGCCATTCCATTTTGTATTCAAACTTATCGCTGCCCGGCGCCTGGCCGTTGGGAAAGTACGCGCCAATCACGCGCACACCCTGCACCGTGCCGGTGATGACCCGCGCCAACTCGTCTTCAAAGCCGGGGATGTTTTTCACCACATCCGTGGCCTCGGTCTTGGTCAGCAAGGCCACGCCGTTATAGGTTTTTTGCCCGAACCATTGCGCCTGGTAACCGGCTTGTGCGAAGGCATCGTGCGGAAATTTATCGTCGGTGAGCTTGGTCTCTTGCAAGGCCAGTACATCGACTGGGTTGGCGCTCAACCAGTCCAGTACCTGGGGCAGGCGGACGGCTAAGGAATTGACGTTCCAGGTGGCAAATTGCATGGTTTAAAGCGGCATGGCGCGCTGGTAATTCACAAAACTATAGGCTAATCCATTGGCCGAAACATGCCTTTCCCGGCTGCTCTCGCGCCACTCGCTGCCAAGCTCTGGCGCAAAGGCATCGCCATCCACTTGCAGGTCAATTTCAGTCACCACCACGCTGTGCGCCATTGGCAAGGCTTGGGCGTAGATTTGCGCGCCGCCTATCACCCAGGCATCGGGCGCGCCGCCGCACTGGGTTAATGCGTCTTGCAAGGAGTCTGCGGCTTGTGCGCCTTGGGTTTGCAAAGTGGGCTGGCGCGTGACGACCAGGTTCAAGCGGCCCGGCAGCGGGCGGAATTTGGGGGGCAAGGAGTCCCAGGTTTTGCGACCCATGATGACCGGGCATCCCAAGGTGTGGCGTTTGAAGTGCAACAGGTCTTCGGGCAGGTGCCAGGGCAAGGTGCTATTTGCGCCAATCACGCCGTTTGCAGCGCGTGCATAAATCAGGTGCAGGCGGGTGACCATGACGCGTACTTAGACCGCCACCGGCGCGGAAATGGCCGGATGTGGGGTGTAGCCCTGCACCTCAAAGTCCTCGAACGCATAGTCAAAAATACTGGCCGGGCGGCGCTTGATATGCAGCGTTGGATAGGGCATGGGTGCGCGGTTCAGTTGCAAATCCACTTGCGTGTGGTGGTTGCTATACACATGGCAGTCGCCGCCGGTCCAGATGAAATCGCCCACGTCCATATCGCATTGCTGGGCGATCATGTGCGTGAGCAGCGCGTAGCTTGCGATATTGAAAGGCACGCCCAGAAAAATATCCGCGCTGCGCTGGTAAAGCTGGCAGCTTAGGCGCGGCTTGCTGCCCGGGCCATCGGCGGGCGCCACATAAAACTGAAAAAACGCATGGCAGGGCATGAGCGCCATCTTGGATAAATCGGCCACGTTCCAGGCGCTGACGATCATGCGGCGCGAGTCGGGGTTGCTCTTTAGGGTAGCCATTAATTCGCTGATCTGGTCGATGTGCTTTCCGTCTGGCGTGGGCCAGCTGCGCCATTGCACGCCATAGACCGGCCCCAGGTCACCATCGGGTTGGGCCCACTCGTCCCAGATGCTGACGCCGCGCTCTTTGAGCCAGTTGTTATTACCTGAGCCAGTCAAAAACCATAGCAACTCTTGGATGATGGAGCGCAGATGCACTTTTTTGGTGGTCACCAGCGGAAAGCCTTCTTGCAGATCAAAACGCATTTGGTAGCCAAACACGCTGGTGGTGCCAGTGCCGGTGCGGTCCTGCTTGCGCACGCCCTGGGTGTAGGCATGGCGCAGCAAGTCTTCGTATTGGTGGCGGATAGGGCGCTCGGTATGGCTGGTCATGGATGTAAATCGTGTGGTGATGGCTTGCAAGGCGCTTGCGCGTGGCTGACCATCAAATTGTAGGCGGGCAAGGCGCTAGAGATTTAGCTGATCCGGTCCAGCACACTGGTCATCAGCAGCATCAGCGCCAGCAAACCCACCACAGCGGGCATGACTGCGCCCAACCCGGCCCAGGTGGCTAGCAGGCCAAAGGCAGCCGGGATGACCGAGCCGCCCACATAGGCGCAAGCCATTTGGCGGCCAATCAGGCGCGTGGCGGCGTCCACTGGAAAGCGGCGTGTAGTTTCATGCATCATCGACGGAAAAATCGGCGCGCAACCCAGACCCATCAGCATCAATCCCCAAGGCGACAACGCGCCAAACACCATGGGCAGCGCAAACACCAAAGCGCCGACTATGGCTAGCGCAATACCCCCGCGAACCAGCTTGCGATTGCCCAAGCGGTCGGCAATCAGACCCACGCCAAAGCGCCCGGCGGTAATCGAGCCGAAATACAAGCCCACCCACAGCCCGGCGTCTGGTGGTGGCAGGCCGCGTTCGTTCACCAAAATACTGGCCGCCCACAAGCCCGTGCCCATTTCGGCGGCCACGTAAACCAAAAAGCACAAAGGCGCCAGCCACCAGGCTAAAGGATGCACCGCATGCGTGTGCACTTCTTCGTGCGCTAATTCGGCGCTATGCGTTTGCGGCGCCTTTGCCCACAGCCGCAAGGACATAAACAAAACTACCGCCAAACCCAATTGCGCCAGACCGATAGCCTGCACGCCCACATGCCAGCCACCGCTGCTAGCCAACGCTGCGCCCATCACCAGCGGCCCGGTACTGGCGCCCACGCCCCAAAAGCCGTGCAGCCAATTCATATGCCGCGAGGAATAATGCGCAGCCACAAACTGGTTGAGTGCCGCATCCACCGCGCCTGCGCCCAAGCCCAGGGGCACGGCCAGTGCCACACACCAATAAAAACTAGGTGCCACCGAAAAAGCTAGCAAAGCCAGCGCCGTCATCAAACAACTGGCGGCGACGATGACGCCGGTGCCTATGCGCAAAATTAGCCCGCCGGCCATAAACCCGGCACTGGCCGCGCAGGCGGTCATGGTCAGGGTGATCGCGCCGACCGCTGCCAGCGGCTGCTGCATTTCCAACTGCATAGCGGGCCAGGCCACGCCTAAAATCCCATCGGGTAGGCCGATGCTGATGAAGGACATATAGACAATTGCGAGAAGAAAAATGTGCGCCATGAACTCGGAAATTTCTAAAGGTGGGGGCGTTTGCGACTGCATTCGCGATGGCCCGCACTGCACGATGCAAGCCTAAAGGCTTGCGCAGCAAACTAGGCGTGAGGCAAAAGCTAGTATTTAGGTGCGCGCCAGCATGCGTCCAGGGTTGAACATATTGTGCGGGTCCAGCGCGGTTTTGATGGAGCGCATCAGCCCCAGCGCCACCGGCGATTTGTGCTTTTCCAGCTTTTCTCGCTTCAGGCTACCGATCCCGTGCTCGGCAGAGATGGAGCCGTTGTAGGCATCCACCAGCGCATAGACCACCGCATTGACCGGACCTTCTTGCTCGCGCAAAAATTTTTCTGCGTCCTGGCTCTCGGGCGCTTGCACGTTGTAGTGCAAATTACCATCGCCCAGGTGGCCGTAGTTCACCAAGCGTATGCCGGGAAAAGCCTGCGCCAGCGCCGCATCGGCTTGGGCCACAAACTCGGGGATGCGCGAGACGGTGATTGAAATATCGTGCTTGATATTGAGTCCCTCCTGCGCTTGCGCCAGCGGAATGCTTTCGCGGATATGCCAGAGCGCCCGCGCTTGGGCCATGCTTTCGGCCACCACGGCGTCTGTTACGCAACCAGCTTCCATCGCCGCTTCCAGCAGACGCTCAAACTGGCTGCGCGCATGTTCGTCCGATTCGTTGTCCGAGTTCTCCAGCACCACGCAATACGGACTGCTTTCATAAAAAGGCACGCGCTGTTGCGCAAAATGTTTCACCACCAACTTCAGGGCAAATTGGCCCATCACCTCAAAACCGGTCAGGCCTGCGCTTAAGTGTTGGTGCGCCAAGCCCAGCAATTGCACCGCCGCCTCCAGCGAAGGTACGGCAGCCAGGGCCGTTAGTTGCGACTTAGGCAGCGGATACAGCTTCATGGTGGCGGCGGTAATCACGCCCAGCGTGCCTTCCGAGCCGATAAACAAATGGCGCAAGTCATAGCCCGTGTTGTCCTTGCGCAAGCCGGTCAGGCCGCTCCAGATCTCGCCTTGCGCCGTCACCACTTCCAGGCCCAGGCAGAGTTCGCGTGTGTTTCCATAGCGCACCACTTGCGTACCCCCTGCGTTGGTGCCCAAGTTGCCGCCGATAGTGCAACTGCCTTCGGAGGCCAAACTCAAGGGGAATAAAAAGCCAGCCTTCTCGCACACCTCTTGCAGGCTTTGCAGCACGCAACCGGCCTCTACCGTGATCGTCAGGTTGCCGCCATCCAAAGCGCGCACCGCGTTCATACGCGTGAGGCTGAGCACCACTTGCGTGCCGCTGGCATCCGGCGTGGAGCCGACCACCATGCCGGTGTTGCCGCCTTGGGGCACGATGCTCACGCCTGCCGCCGCACAAGCCTGGACCACTTGCGCCACTTGTGCAGTGGACGCAGGGCGTACCACCGCCAGCGACTTGCCGCGTTCGCGTTTACGCCAGTCCAACTCGTAGCAAGTCAAATCGCCTTCAGTCAATACATGCGTATCGCCAACAATGGCGCGCAGTGCGGGGAGTAAAGCGGGGGAAGGATTCATAAGCGGTGTTTAGCTAGCTTCGGTATTCGGGGTGTCGCTCAGGCCTGCAGCTTTGGCGTCGCGCTGGCGCAAGCGCACATGCGTCAGGCAGGCTACAAAGAGGATCAGGCACAAAACAATTTCCAACAGTGCGCAGTAGTTGCTCGGCGCCTTGTCGCCCCATGCGCGTACCACGCCTTCGGTGAAGTACAACCACACCAGCATGGACACCCAACGGTAGGTGTACATGCGATTTTTTAACAGACCGGCCAAGGGCAGACACAACGGCAGCGCCTTGAGCGCCAGCCACGAGCCGCCGGGCCGCAGCGGTGCTGCCAGCAACTCCCACACCAGGCTGAGCAGGACAAGCCCCAACAAGCTGCCCACGGCCAGCGCGCGGCTGATGTGGACATGGTTTTCTACCGGTGCGACTGGGGCCAACGCGGGTTCGGAGCCTGGGGAGATCGGGGAGGGGGAAAGTGGAGCTTGCATACCGGTGGCATCATACCGGCCATGCAACTGCTTATACGCTTCAAACTCTGGCTGGCCGATGTGCGCCATGTTCCCTGGTTACCGGCCTTACAAACCCTGCGCGAACGCTTTCGCGAGGACCGTTTGGGTCTGACGGCTAGCAGCCTGACCTTCACTACCACCATCGCTCTGGTGCCGCTGCTGACCGTGGCTTTGGCGGTGCTGACGGCCTTCCCCATGTTCGCCAAGTTTCAGGACGTGCTGCAAAAGTGGCTGGTCACCAGCCTGATACCGGACGACATCGCGCGCCAGGTGCTGGGCTACCTCAATCAGTTCTCGCGTAAGGCCAGCAAGCTGGGGGCTTTTGGTTTGGGCGCGCTGGTACTCACGTCACTGGCGTTGATCTTCACGATTGACCGCACCATCAATAGCATCTGGCGGGTGCGCACGCTACGGCCTTTGGGCCAACGCCTCTTGATCTACTGGTCGGCGCTGACGCTGGGCCCGCTGATTTTGGGCGTGAGCATCAGCGTCAGTTCCTATGCGATTTCGGCCTCGCGCGGGCTGGTCGCGGGCATGCCTGGCGGCGTGGGCTTCTTGCTCGATACCACGCAGTTTTTGATGGTGGCGGGCGGCATGGCTGCGATGTACCACTACCTGCCCAATACCCGGGTGCGCTGGGGTCACGCCTGGATGGGTGGCTTGTTTGTTGCCACTGGCTTGGAAGTCGCCAAGCGCTTGCTGGGCTGGTACCTGGAAACGGTGCCCCTGTATTCGGCGGTCTATGGCGCGTTTGCCACGCTGCCGATTTTGCTGGTCTGGATTTATCTGTCCTGGGTCATCGTGTTGCTGGGTGCAGCCCTCACCGCTTATGTGCCGGGCCTGATTGCCGGTTTGCCGCCAAGGCGCCAGGCACCCGGCGCACGCTTTGGCCTGGCGCTGGCCCTGTTGGGTAGCTTGGGCGCAGCACGCACGCAAAGCGCGCGTGGACACACCACCCTTGAGCTGTGCGAAGCCTTGCATGTGGACTCGCTTGACCTGGCCGATGTGGTGGATGTACTAACCAGCATGGACTGGATTGGCAAACTGCAAGAGGCCACCGAGGCCGATGGCGGCGCGCGCTGGGTGCTGCTGGTTGACCCGGTGCAAACCCCGGTTGCACCGCTGGTGCAAAACCTGTTGCTGGCGCAGGACGCACAGACCAGCCAGTTCTGGCGCACAGCCTTGCGCTCCGGCTGCACCTTGCATGAAGTGATGTAAACCGCGCTCCCCAAAGCGGTGCGCTTGCGATGCATAGCGCTTGTTGTGGCAACCATCGCCATAAAGCGTACAAGTCAGTTTTCAGTCATAAAAGCCCTTTTTCTGGGTGTACCATTGCGCCCCTGACGCAAGGCTTCTAGGGGCTTGAGTTTGGAAGTATTTATGAATTGAGAAACATTGTTTTTATGCATAGCAAAAAGAAGAAGTTACTCCAGCATCTGCGTACCGAAGTCTTTTGTCGACTAGGCGTATCTCCAGTTCACGGCATCGGCGTATTTGCGATTCGCGATATTTCCAAAGGCTCCAAACCCCTGAAGTCGCGTCTGAAGTTGCATGAAATCAAGTTCAACCACGCCGAGGTCAGTTCGTTGCCGCCGCAGGTACGCAAAGAGTTAGATATGTTCTGCTATTACGATAAGCACCATATGCTCATTCCAGCCATTGGCATGAATGCCATGAATATGTCGGTGTACCTGAACCACTCCAAAATGCCTAACCTAAAAATGCGCAAAGATGGTGTGTTGCTGGCCTTGCGCGACATCAAGCAGGACGAAGAGTTGGTCATGGACTATGACGACAGCTTCGGCGAAGTCCACACCTTCGGGCCTGGGTCCGACGACTGAAGGCGGCTGTCCCGCAGGCGCAAAAAAACCGGCTTACAGGCCGGTTTTTTTATGGATGCGAGCGGCGCAAACCGCCTTACCTTAATCCGACCGCATACGATAGACCTGGTTCCAGTCCTCGCGCTTGAAGTCGGTGTGCAGAGGCGAGGTAGGGTCCAGCGCCAGGGGATGGTCTAGGTCGGTCATCGCCAGTGCAAAAATAGGCTCATGGTCGGTCACGAACAGGGCTTTGTAGCCATAGTCACCCACCGGACCGAGGTTGTAATAGGCGTAGCCCGCTTTTTGCGTCCAGCGCGATGCCAACAGGCACGCGTAAATGCCGGGCGAGCGGTTACGGTATTCGGTATTCCACTGGCAAAAACTGCCGTACACCTGATCGCGTTCAGGCATCACAATAGACACGTCGCTCAGCACCAAGTCGCCGTTCTCGGCATGCGCCTGGATGATCAACACATCGAGATTTTGGACGTAGTCCACAAAGCCGGCGATCTCCTGGTCATGGATCTCGTAGGCGGTGAAGTGTTCCCGTCCCAGCGCAAACACATCGGCTACCGTCAGGTCACGGCCAGGGACTAGCTGCTCCGTCACGGTGAAGCTGCGGCACAGCTTGTCCAACTCTTTAAATTTGCGGGCACGACGTTCGTCGGTCCAGAAGTTGGGGGAGCCGGCATGCACTAGGCCGTATTTGTCGTTGATCGGCACGCCATAGTTGCCCTCCGGGGGCAGGGCGTAGACGATAAATGGCTTTTGCGCCGCCGCCAGCATCTGAGGCGTCACATCGATATAAGGGCACAGGCCGTCCCAACGGCTGGTGAAGTACTTGGTTTGCTCGTGGAAGCTCTCCACACACAGATTCTCGGGGGTCCAGGTCTGGTGCGCCAGGGCCTGCACCTCGTTGTGGTCGAAACCATTGAGTGCTTCCTGGTAGTTCGCGGAGGTGTACAAATCAGTCGTCATGGGCTTGGGTTCCTTTGGCTATGCCTTGGCTTTCAAGGGTTGCAAATCAAAGTAGTCAGAGTCGATGCGGTAGTTTTCGCGCAAAAACGCCGCATCACTGGCGTGCAGTG
>Ga0209358_10000128_pt1 | contig 67759 bp, 53 predicted proteins | sample LauGreFa1BDMLBSN_2_FD_187574 | JGI IMG/M metagenome (GOLD analysis project Ga0209358, IMG submission 187574) | Freshwater lake microbial communities from Lake Michigan, USA - Fa13.BD.MLB.SN (SPAdes) (version 2) | ecosystem: Environmental > Aquatic > Freshwater > Lake | place: Lake Michigan, USA... | reverse complement strand
TAGCAGGAGCAGTAGCAGGAGCAGGAGCAGGAGCAGGAGCAGGAGCGGCGGCAGCCGCAATAGGACGCGCCCCGCCAATAAGCGTGTGCAATGTGAGCGCAGCGAACGAGCACACGCGGACTCCCCAGGCCATTGGCCGTGCTGAGCAACGCAGCGGCGACCGGATCAGGGCGGGCGCTGTTTGAGCGTAGCGAGTTTGCGCCCGACCCCGGGCGGCGCGAGTAGCGCAAGGCACCCCGCAGGGGCACGGCCTTTGGCTCGCCTTTCTTTTGCTTACTTTTCTTTGGCGAAGCAGAGAAAAGTGAGGCCGGCGGCAGGCCAAATCTAGGCACAAAAAAATCATTTCTTTGCTTACTTTCTTTTGGCGAAGCAAAAGAAAGTAACTCGGCCAGGAGGCCGAAACCTGCCTTCCAAACCTCGGCCTGCAGGCCGAAACCGGCATTTAAAAAAAGCAGCCAAAACCCAGCAGCAAGCCAAAAGCCTTAGTTGCGCCGCGCCAACACCCGTTGCAGGTACGTACCCGTAAAACTCCCCGGAGTACCCGCAATATCCTCCGGCGTCCCCGCAGCTACCAAGGTGCCCCCACCCGAGCCCCCTTCCGGCCCCATATCGATCACCCAGTCGGCGGTTTTGATCACGTCCAGGTTGTGCTCGATCACCACAATCGTGTTGCCCGCATCGCGCAATTGGTGCAGCACTTTGAGCAAGAGCGCAATGTCTGCAAAGTGCAAGCCGGTGGTGGGCTCGTCCAGGATGTAGAGCGTGCGCCCGGTGTCCCGCTTGGAAAGCTCCAGCGCCAGCTTCACCCGCTGCGCCTCGCCACCCGAAAGCGTGGTCGCCGATTGACCCAGGCGGATGTAGCTCAGGCCCACGTCCATCAGGGTTTGCAGCTTGCGCGCCAGCGTCGGCACGGCCTGGAAAAAGTCCAGCGCTGCTTCCACCGTCAGGTCCAGGATGTGGGCGATGTTTTTGCCCTTGTACAAAACCTCCAGCGTTTCGCGGTTGTAGCGCTGGCCGGCGCAGACGTCGCAGGGCACGTACACATCCGGCAAGAAATGCATTTCCACTTTCACCATGCCGTCGCCCTGGCAGGCTTCGCAGCGCCCACCGCCGCTGCCTGCGGGTACGTTAAAGCTAAAGCGCCCGGCGCCGTAGCCGCGCTCGCGCGCCATGGGCACTTCGGCCATCAGCTCGCGGATGGGGGTAAACAAGCCGGTGTAAGTGGCCGGGTTGCTGCGTGGCGTGCGGCCTATGGGCGACTGGTCTACGTTGATAACCTTGTCGAAATACTCGATGCCTTCGATGCTGTCATGCGGCGCTGGTTCTTCGTGGGCGCGGTGGATGGTGCGCGCCGCAGCGGCGTATAAAGTGTCGTTGACCAACGTGGATTTGCCCGAGCCCGATACGCCGGTCACGCAGGTCAGCAAGCCCACCGGGAAAGCCACACTCACGTTTTGCAAGTTGTTGCCACGCGCGCCCAGTACGCGTAGCGATTGCCACTCGCCCAGCGTGGCGCGGTGGCGCGCTTCGCGCTCGGCGCGCCGCTCCGCCGCAGGGCTGGGCGCAAAGCGCGAGGGGTTCTTGGCTTGGTAAGCGACGCTTTCTACCGTGGGCGACCACGCGCGCCGCTGCGCGGGTACGGCAATTTGCAGCGCGCCCGATAGGTATTTGCCGGTCAGCGAGTTAGGGTTGTCGCGCACCTGCGCAAAGCTGCCTTGCGCCGTCACTTGCCCGCCGTGCAAACCGGCGCCCGGGCCCATGTCGATCACATAGTCGGCGGCGCGCATCATGTCTTCGTCGTGCTCCACCACTAGCACGCTGTTGCCGATGTCGCGCAAATGCCGCAAGGTGCTGATCAGGCGGTCGTTGTCGCGCTGGTGCAGGCCGATGCTGGGCTCGTCCAGCACATACATCACACCGGTCAGGCCCGAGCCAATTTGGCTGGCCAGCCGTATGCGTTGCGACTCGCCGCCGCTCAGCGTCTCGGCGCTGCGCGAGAGGCTGAGGTAACTCAGGCCCACGTCGTTCAAAAACTTCAGGCGCAGCCCAATTTCGCGCACCACCTTGGAGGCAATCTCGCCTTTGGAGCCGCGCAGGTGCAGGCTTTCAAAATAAGTTTGCGCCTCTAGCAAAGTGCTTTGGCTGATTTCAAAAATCGCCCGCGCCTGGCTGCCTTCGCCCACCTTCACATGGCGGGCTTCGGCGCGCAAGCGCGTGCCATTGCATTGGCTGCACGGATGCGTGCTGCGCAAGCGCGCCAGGTCTTCGCGCACCAGGCTCGATTCTGTCTCACGGTAGCGTCGCTGCAAATTGGGCAGCACGCCTTCAAACGGGTGCTTTTTAGTTATCTTGCGGCCTTGCGAATTGCCCGACTCGATCACATAGCTGAACTTAATTTCTTCCTCGCCCGAGCCATGTAGCACCGCGTCTTGCACATGGGCCGGCAGGTCTTCAAACGGCGCTTCTACGTCAAATTTGTAATGCTTGGCCAAGCTCTCCAGCATGGCAAAGTAATAGCCGTTGCGCCTGTCCCAGCCTTTTATGGCGCCGCTGGCCAGGCTGAGCGAGGGGAAGGCCACCACGCGTGTCACGTCAAAAATATCTTGCTGCCCCAGCCCGTCGCAGGCGGTACAGGCGCCCACGGGTGAGTTAAAAGAAAACAAACGCGGCTCTAGCTCGCTGATGCTGTAGCTGCACTGCGGGCAGGCAAATTTGGCGTTAAAGCGGTGCTCCACCAAGCTGTCGCCTTCGACGCTGCTGTCCATCTCCAGGGCTATCGCGCGGCCTGCGGCCAGGCGCAGCGCGGCTTCAAAGCTTTCGGCCAGGCGTTGTTGCAGTTCGGGGCGCACTTTGAGGCGGTCCACGACCACGTCCACATCGTGCTTTTCGTTTTTCTTGAGCAGGGGCAAGTCTTGCGCTTCATAGACCACGCCATTGATGCGAAAGCGCACATAGCCTTGCGCCTGCATGTGCGCAAACACATCTAAAAACTCACCTTTTTTCTCGCGCGCTACCGGCGCCAAAATCATCAGCCGCGTGTCCTGCGGCAGCGCCAGCACCGCATCGACCATTTGGCTAACGGTTTGCGCCTGCAGGGGTTGGCGGTGGTCGGGGCAGTAGGGCGTACCGGCACGGGCAAACAGCAGGCGCAGGTAGTCGTGGATTTCGGTGACCGTGCCCACGGTGGAGCGCGGGTTGTGGCTGGTGGCTTTTTGCTCTATGGAGATGGCAGGCGACAGGCCCTCGATCATGTCCACATCGGGCTTGTCCATCAACTGCAAAAACTGCCGCGCGTAGGTGGACAGGCTTTCCACATAACGGCGTTGGCCTTCGGCGTAGAGCGTGTCAAAGGCCAGGCTGGATTTGCCGGAGCCGGACAGGCCGGTAATCACCACCAACTGGTTGCGCGGAATGTCCAGATCGATGTTTTTGAGGTTGTGGGTACGCGCCCCCCGAATGCTGATGCTGGGCTGGCGCAAACTGCGGCCCAAATAAGTGCCGGCGTCTTCGCCCAGTTCAGCAGCCAAGTTGATCGGAGTGTGTGGAGTATTCAAAACGCGTGCGCCCAGCCAAACCGCGCATTATCGCCAAGCGGCGTTCCATCAGGACTGGACGGGCAATCCGCCATTGATTGCTTCGCTGCGCTCGCAATGACGACTCGGCCTTAGATGGCTTCTCTGGCAATGAAGGGTTTTGACTTATGCGCAGGTTCTCCAGCGGACTAAGCACTTTCCCGCATCGCCAGCGGTTTTCAAAGGCGGGATAATGGCCCACTATCTTGGAGAAACCCCCATGGCATCCGTCAATAAAGTCATCCTCGTCGGCAACTGCGGCCGCGACCCCGAAATCCGCTATTTACCCTCCGGCCAGGCGGTGGCCAATGTCAGCATCGCCACCAGCAGCCGCCGCAAGGACAAAAACACCGGCGAGTCGATTGAAGACACCCAGTGGCACCGCGTCACCTTTTACGACCGCCTGGCCGAAATTGCCGGGGAATACCTCAAAAAAGGCCGCCCCGCCTACATCGAAGGCCGCTTGAAATACGGCAAATACACCGACCAGGCCGGTGTCGAGAAAAACACCGTGGACATCATCGCCACCGAACTGCAACTGCTCGGTGGCCGCGAAGGCATGGGCGCCCCCGGCGAAGGCGACGATGGCGGCCAGCGCCGCGCCGCGCCGGCTGCGCGCCCATCCGCCCCCGCCCCGGCCCGCACCGCGCCCGCCGCGCGCCCGGCCAGCGGCTTTGACGACATGGACGACGATATTCCGTTTTGAGGCGCATCTCAGCCTATGGCAGTAGCTGCCAAGGTATAAGGGCCTGCGTCCTACTTTCCCTCCATCGAAAAGAAATACGGCCAGCCCATGGCCCACTGGTTCGCGCTGGTCGAAACCCTCAGCGGCGCCAAGCACATGGAAATTGTGAACTGGCTGAAGGCCGAGCATGCGATGGGGCATGGGCATGCGAATGCTGTGGTGGCGTATTGCTTAGCGCAAAAGCGGTGAGCGCTACAGGCATTAGCGCTTGACCAAAGACTGCGCTCTTAACGCAAAAACAGATTTCCAAACCTGCGTCATCGCGAGGCGCGAAGCGACGTGGCGATCCATTTTGGCTGGGCGCATTGGCAGCAACATGGCGTCGATGGGTGCGCCAATGAAGCGCAGGATTTGAAGTCATCCTGATTTTATTGTTCCCTCATTTATGCACCATCCACATGTTGCCAAAAAACATATACTTGCCGAAATAGTATTTAAATCAGCTTGATGTATCTACCCGATCTGGATGTATCAACCGGTTTTTACGATCTAAATTACGTAGGCCTCGCACACAACCCCTCTGTCATGGACAAACGCTACCAAGTCTTCGTCAGCTCAACGTTCACGGACCTAAAGGATGAACGACAGGGCGTGCTCAGGGCCATCCTGGAGCTCGATCACATGCCCGCAGGCATGGAACTCTTTCCAGCAACTGATGCATCTGCATGGCAACTCATTAAGGACGTTATTGACGCCTCTGACTACTACGTATTGATCGTTGGCGGCCGCTACGGTTCGCTCGATGAGACCGGTATCGGCTACACCGAGAAGGAGTACGACCATGCCGTCGCAACAAAGAAGCCTGTGGTTCCGTTGCTACATGAGAAGCCTGACAACCTGCCGCGCGACAAAACAGAAACTGACGCTTCTGCTTGGAAGCGACTGACTACCTTCCGCGAGAAAGTTGAGAAGCGCCACACTTGCGTCTACTGGAAGAACTCCGAAGACCTCAAATCAAAGGTCATTGTTGGTCTAACCGCGATCATCAAGCGCCAACCGATGGTCGGTTGGGTTCGTGCAGATCAGGTACCAACTGGCGCGACCTTGGTTGAGGTCCTGACGCTACGTAATCGAATCGCAGAGCTAGAGTCTGTCTCAGCCGCCCGCGATACGGGACCACCGCCAGGGATCGAGGGCCTAGCGCAGGGCACGGACCGAGTCGACGTCTCGGTCATCTTCAGTGCCCGCCTTAGCAGTTCTAACTACCCGCACGACCAGGACGTCAGATTCCGCGGCTCCCTCAACCCGACTTGGAATCAGATTTTCGGCGCGGTCGCTCCGACGATGACTAACGAGGCAACCGACACTGTGCTCCGCAATGCACTGAAGACCTTCATCACGCAGGAGGCTAGGCGCGTTTACCAGGAGAACAAGCAGTTCAAAGACAAGAGCCTCGTCGACTTCTCCCACGTGTCTAGCGAAGTCGACACTTGCATCATTCAACTCCGCGCACTGGGACTGATCAAGATCAACGACAAGAAGCGTAGCGTTACGGATAGAGGAACGTACTGGACGCTCACGCCGTACGGAGATGCCATGATGGTTCAACTTCGTGCCGTCCACCGTGAGCCCATTGAAGACGATGTTCAGCCGGGTGAAGTTGAAGAGGAAGAAGACGATAACTCGAAAGGCGAGGCCTAACCCCTCGCTCAAGCGGTGCGCCAACGGCAGGCCACCAACGGCAGCGGAAAAGTCAACGGGGCGCCCTCGCCCGACCAGCTAATGGCGCTTCCCTTAGCTAAGACGTTCGCCCGCCAAAGTGGCGTCCATCCCAACAGGTTGACAGGCTCATTTATTGTAGCTACAGTAAAACATGCGTATCGAGTTCGATCCCGCTAAGGACGTGGCAAACCAGACAAAGCATGGCATGTCACTGTCTGTCGCGGGCGAGCTCGATTGGGAAGCTGCGTTGGTGTGGATGGATGATCGGTTCGAGTACGGCGAGACGCGGATGATTGCGCTCGCTCCGAAAACCCAAACCCTGTATTACGTGGCATTTGTTAACCGAGGCGAAGCGCGTAGAGTCATTAGCCTGCGCCGCGCCAATCGTCGCGAGGTAAAACACTATGTCGAAAATTTCTAAACGTCTCACTATTCTGATTCCGACCGCGGAGGAAGACAAAGCCATTACGGCTGCAGCCAAAAGTGACCCTGACGCACAACCGCTAACGCCAAAGCAACTCAAGTCCATGGTTCCAATCCAAGCCTTGCGCGGCCGACCCAAATCTGAACACAAGAAATTGCTCGTTTCAGTGCGCTACAGCCAAGAGGTGGTGGAATATTTCAAATCCACTGGTGATGGCTGGCAATCAAGAATGGATGGCGTGCTTCGCAAGTACGTGGAAAGCCAGTCTCGCAGCACGTGAGATTGAAATCGGTTCAAGCTTTCAAACTGTCGGCCTTGCCTCTGCGACACCGAATGTAGAGCCCACGTAAGGCACCCCCAGCACCCGCAATCGCTTGGCCATACTCAAGACAGCATGGTCTTTACTCAACAAGCCCGCTTGATGCGCCAGCGACAGGTCGATAAAGCATTGGTCGTCCGGGTCTTTGCAGCGTAGTGGGGCGCGCGGGGCCACTTCTACTTGGTGGCTGTGCGCGTCGTAGTCGCGCAGCAAGTCTTCAAAGCTGCGCTGGTAAAAGTCCATGCGTTTGGCGATATGCGGGTAGGTCAACACGCGGGCCAGCTCCTCGCGCATGGGCGCGGTGCTGATCCAGCGGATGCGCGCTTGGGCCAAGGCTTCGCGCAGCGGCTGGCCGGCGGGGTCGGCGAATAGAAATACGTCCAGCACGATATTGGTGTCTAGCACCCACAGCGGGCGCTGCGCGGTATCTGCGGATGCGGGTGGCTGGCTCAACTAAGCGCTCGCAGAGCGGACTCGGGTCGCCGCTGGCGAAGAGGTTTCTGTTTTCGCGCTTTGCCCTGAAGTGCTTAGGGAAGGTCTGCTTAAGACCGTCATCGCGAGGAGCGCAGCGACGCGGCGATCCATAAGTGATTGATTGGCAAGCAAACATGGATTGCTTCGCTTCGCTCGCAATGACGGGTTTGGGTTTTTGCAGAGATTGCTTGGGTGTGTTGCCATGAAATAGTGCAGCGCCGCGTCAGGCCTTGCTTTTCGCTTGGCCGGGAGTCGTTGAGGGCTCCACCTTGCTCTTATCCATGCGCCCAGCCACCAGATCAAACTTGAACAATCGGCATTCGATAGGCCCATTCCAAAGCGGCACGCGGCGCGATTCTTTCAGGCGCATCTTGCCCGGCAGTTTCAGGTCTGGCGTCAGCACCCAGGCGCTCCAGCCGCTGAAGTTCTTTTTCCAATGGCTTGCCAATTGGTTAAAAAACGCGCCGCCGTCTTCGGTCTGCGCCACTTCGCGCGCACCAAAGCGCGCGCCTTCGCCAGCTACGCCGCCCACTTCAATGCGCTCGCCATAGGGCGGGTTGAGCAGCATCACGCCGCCGCCTTCGATAGGGGGCATGCGCTGCAAAGCATCACCGCCACGAAAGCTGATCACCCCGGCCACACCGGCGCGCTGGGCATTGCGCTCTGCAAAATCTGCCATGCGGTGCGATACATCGCTGCCGTAGATCAGGGGCGCATCGCCCGGCTCGGGGTGGATGATGCGCGCTTGCGCCTCCTCGCGAATGGCTTGCCACACATGGGTCTGAAAGGGCAGGTATTTTTCAAACGCAAAATGGCGCAGCTGGCCCGGCGGAATGTTGCAGGCGATTTGCGCCGCTTCAATCGCCACCGTGCCGCTGCCGCAACACGGGTCGTACAGCGGCAGCAAATCGGCGTCGCCATCGGCCCAGCCGCTGGCGGCAATCATGGCGGCGGCCAGGGTTTCTTTGAGTGGCGCGTCTCCTGTGTCTTCGCGCCAGCCGCGTTTGAACAGCGCTTCGCCCGAGGTGTCGATATACAGCGCGCACTGGTCGGTGGTGAGGTGCGCAAAGATGCGCACATCGGGCCAGCGGGTGTTCACGTCGGGGCGCACGCCATGGGCTTTGTCGCGAAAGCGGTCGCACACCGCGTCTTTGATTTTCAGGGCGGCAAAGTTCAGCGAAGTCAGCGGGCTGTGCTGCGCCGTCACTTCTACTTTGATGCTTTGCTTGGGCGTAAACCAAATTTCCCAGGCCACGGCGGCGGCGGCGCGGTACAAGTCTTGTTCGCTGCGGTAGTCGGTGTGCGAGAGTTGCACCATCACGCGCTGCGCCAGGCGGCAATGCAGATTGAGCAACAACACCGCGCGCCACGAGCCTTGCAGCATCACACCGCCGCGCCAGCGCTGAATCGATTGCGCGGGCAGGTCGGTAATCGTTTGCACCTCGCCGCACAAGTAGTCTTCCACGCCGGCGGCGCAGGGTAAAAAAATCTGTAACTGGTTCATGCCGTGGTGCTGCGCCGGGGCGCGTTGTGGGGAGCGTGGTGGGGTGCGCTCACAGCGCTTTGCGCAAGCTGGCTGGCGCGATCTTCAGGCCTTCGCGGTATTTGGCCACGGTGCGGCGTGCGCATTCAATGCCTTGCTCTTTGAGCATCTCGGACAACTGGTTGTCGCTGAGTGGTTTCTTGGGGTTTTCAGCCTGGATAAATTGCTTGATGATGGCACGCACCGCCGTGCTGGAGGCGCTGCCGCCGGACTCGGTATCCAGGCCGGAGCCGAAAAAATATTTCAGTTCAAAGGTGCCATAGGGCGTGGCCATGTACTTGGCGGTGGTCACGCGGCTGATCGTCGATTCATGCAGGCCCAGCTCTTCGGCGATCTCGCGCAGCACCAGCGGGCGCATGGCCAGCTCGCCGTGGGTAAAGAAGTTTTTTTGGCGCTCCACCACGGCAGTGCTGACGCGCAAGATGGTGTCAAAACGCTGCTGGATGTTTTTGATAAACCAGCGCGCTTCCTGCAAGCGTTGCTGCAGGCCGGCATGGCTGGAGCTGGCTTTGTGATTGCGCAGCACATTGGCGTAAATATCGTGCACGCGCAAGCGCGGCATCACTTCGGGGTTGAGCTGCACCCGAAAGCGCGGCGTCATGCCTTCTTTGTGGATGGCCGTGACCAGCACATCGGGCACGATGATGTTGCGTTCCACATCCACAAAACGCCGGCCCGGCTTGGGCTCTAGGCGCGCAATAAGCGCAATCGCTTCGCGCACCAGGCTGTCGCTGCCTACGCCAATTTGTACCAGGCGCTTGATGTCGCGCCGCGCCAGCAAGTCCAAGGGTTGCAGGCAAACGCGTAACCCCACTTCCAGCACCTCGATACGGTGGCGCAGGATGGCGGTGTCATCGTCGTCATCGGCCGGGTCTACCGGGTAGTCGTCTTCGTCCAGTTCGGCGCGGCTATTGGCCAAGAGCGCGGCAATTTGCAGGCGCAGGCATTCGCCTAAATCGCGCGCGCCCACGCCCACCGGGTCCAAACTGTGCAACAGGCCAAGCGCTACCGTGAAGTGGTGCACCAGGTCTTCCACTTGTTCGTAGTCATCGCCTGCCAGGCCCTGGGCCAGACTTTCTAAAGTGTCTTCCAGGTACCCGTCGTCGTTGAGCGATTCAATCAAAAAGCGCAACGCCGCTTGGTCGCTGTCGCTCAGTCGCAGACGCAACGCTTGGCGGTGCAAATGCGCTTGCAAAGACTCTTGCACCCGCGCCAGTTCGGTGGCGTCTTTGTCTTCGTCGTCGCCCAGGTTGTTGGATTTGGCTTTGGCCTCGCCACCCCATTCGCCGTCGTCGGGGGTGGTTTCGGTGGTGCCATCGCCTTCCCAACTGATGGCGTCGTCACCGCCCGGCTCGGCCGATAGCGGTGTGGCGTCTTCATCGCGCGTACTTTCGCTAGACACCGTGCTGCTGTAGTCGCTGACGGTGGGCGTGGGCGCTTCGCTCAGTCGATCGCCCTGGCTCACCAAGCTGTCGACTTGATCCAAACCGAATTGCTCGCGCTCAGCGGCCTCGTGGTCCATTTCCAGAAAGGGATTGGCTTCGAGCATTTGCTCGATTTCTTGGGACAACTCCAGCGTGGAGAGCTGCAGCAGGCGTATCGACTGCTGCAACTGGGGCGTGAGCGCCAGATGCTGCGATACGCGTAGCGATAGGCCTTGCTTCATAGCGCTGGTCCCGCCTTTGGCCGCATCACACCAAGGCACGCGCTCAGCCCTGTGCGATGGGCCTTAGGTGTTTTACGGGACCTTGGATGCATAGCTACCACGGGCTTACATCCGGAAGTTTTCGCCCAAATACACGCGCCGTACGTCAGGATTTTCGACAATCTCGGAGGGTAAGCCCTCGGCCAGCACACCCCCCTCGCTGATGATGTAGGCATGGTCGCAAATACCTAGCGTTTCGCGCACGTTATGGTCTGTGATCAGCACGCCAATATTGCGACTTTTCAGAAAATTAATGATGCGCTGGATTTCGATCACCGCAATCGGATCGATGCCTGCAAAGGGTTCATCGAGCAGCATGAAGCGCGGCCGCGTCGCTAAAGCACGGGCAATTTCGACTCGCCTGCGCTCGCCGCCCGAGAGCGCCAAAGACGGCGACAGCCGCAAGTGCTCGACGCGCAAGTCCTGCAGCAAACCGCTTAGGCGCGACTCGATTTCCGCGTTGGACAAGGCTTTGCCGTTGTCGTCGCGCTGCAACTCCAAAACGGCGCGTACATTTTCTTCCACGTTGAGTCTGCGGAAGATCGACGCCTCCTGTGGCAAATAGCCCAGGCCCAAACGCGCCCGCCTGTGGATGGGCATGTGCTCGATGTTGTGGCCGTCAATGGTGATGGTGCCCGCGCTCGCGCGCAGCAGGCCGACGATCATGTAGAAAGAGGTGGTCTTACCCGCACCATTGGGGCCTAGCAATCCCACCACTTCGCCGGTGCGTAAAGTCAGGGATACGTCTTTAACGACTTTGCGGCTGGCGTAGGATTTTTGCAGGTGCCGGGCTTCGAGTACGTCGATCGATGTCGGTGCATTTAAGGACGATGCTGGATTAGCGTTTGCCGGAGCAGGCACAGCGCTCGAATCCCGTCGCATGGCTATTTACTCGTGGCGGGCGTTGCATTGCGCGCCGGTGCGTTGCTTGCTGCGTCACCGCTATCGGGTTTGGGTGTTATCACGGCACGCACCCTGCCGCCCGTACCAGAGCCAGCCAAGCTGCCGTCGACGCTGAATTTCTCAGTGGCGTTGTCGTAATAAATCAATGCACCGGCTACCTCATCTGCCAGAACGCCACCGCGGTAGCGACGCATCACGGCTTTGGTTTCCAAGCGCAAGGTATCCGCTTTACCGTCGTAGACCAAATTTTCGGCCTCACCTTCAATGAATTCGTCCGCCCCATCGCGTTTTTGCCTAAAAAATGCACGCTCCTTGGCGGTCCCCGTCGCGTGGCCGACCTGGCGGCCCGCCGCGTCTTGGCGTACTTCAAGCCGAGTGGCGCGCATCACAATCGAGCCTTTCGTTAAAAGTACCTTGCCCGTAAAGACCGTCAGTTGCTGGGCATCGTCGTAGCGCATGTTGTCCGCTTCGATATTCATCGGCTTGTTGCGGTCGGCCTTTTCAGCCGATGCGGGTTGCCCCAGGCCGATGGCGATCATGAATGGAATGATTAAGCTTGATTTCATAAAGGCACGAAAATTGCTGAAAGCATTAATCGTGCATTCTATCCAGCACTTTTGCATAAACCCCCGCAATTCAGGGGCGTCGGGCAAAGAAGTTTGCGGTTTGCCCAGGCGGTGGCCTGGAATCAGGCGCTGTGCGCGCTGGCATCGTCTATGAGTGCCTGCACCACCAATAGGGCGCGTTCCATGCTCCCGGCCATGGTACCATCGGTATAAAACCGGCCTGCCACACCCAGCGCTGGGACGCCTTCCACGTTGTACGCTTTTTGGAGCTGCGATCCCTTTTGGGCCTTGGTCACTACCCCAAAAGAGTTGTATTGCGCCAGAAACTTAGCCTGGTCCACCCCGTTTTTCCCCACCCATTCCACGATTGCGTCGCCTTTGGACAAGTTGAGCTTCTCTACATGGATGGCGGCAAAAACCTTGGTGTGTAATTTTTCCAGCAGTCCCATCGCTTCCAGGGTGTAGAAAAGACGCTGTTGCGGCACAAAGCTGTCATTGAAGGCCACCGGAACCCGGCGAAAAACCACGTTTTTGGGTAATTTTTTTACCCAATCCGACAGCCCGGGCTCAAAGGCATTGCAGTGCGGGCAGTTGTACCAAAAGAATTCGACGACCTCCACCTTCCCCGCCGGTGCTTCAACCGGAGCTCTGGTCTGTAAGACTTGGTAGTCGGTCCCGGCGACGGGCTTTTTGAACTGGGCTTGGGCCAGAGCAGGGACCAGTAAGGTCAATAGGCCCGCGACAGTTTGTTGCTCAAAATTACGTCGTGTGAAATTCATAGGTGCTCCGCATCGCTGCAAATTGGATGGTGAAAACAGGGCAGTTAGCGCTGTACTTTGACAAGCACAGTGTCCATGCCGGATTTGTCTAGCTTTTCTTTGGCGCGTTCGGCGTCATCGATTTTTTCAAACGGCCCCACGCGCACCTTGTAGATCGGGCGTCCAGTCTGCTCGCGCTCGAGGACCAATGCTTCAACGCCCGAGAGCGACAGTTTTGCGCGCTGGCCTTGGGCATCATCAACCGAACGGAAGGCGCCTGTTTGTACAAAGTAAGTGGTTTGGCCCAAGCCCGCAGGGCCGGCTTTGGCGTTAGCCAAGGCACCGATCGGGTCCGCAGCAGATGGGGCAGGTACCGGGACCGGCAGGGGTAGGGGAATGATTGCAGGCGCAGCAGGCACTTGCTCGCTCGGCGTGGATGCGGTGTCGGTAGGGGCTTCGGGCGTAGCAGTTTTGGTTACCGGTTTGCCACCGATTAGCGCGTTGGGATCCCAATCTTTGTTTTTCTTGGCCTCGGCGTCGTTTTGGTCAGCGCCACGCGTTTGTCCTTTGTTCATAAATGGGAGCGGAACTTTGGTTACATAAAAGGCCACCCCCATGGCAATGCCCAGGCCGACTACCAGTCCCAATACAAAACCCAAAAAGGTTCCGCCGCGTTGTTTTTGCATGTCTTGTTGCCTTGAATAATTACATTTTGCGCGGTGCGCTTACCCCCAGCACGGCTAGGCCATTGTGCAATACCTGCGCCGTCGCCGCCACCAAGGCCAGTCGTGCCAGGCGCAGTGGTTCTTGATCCACGAGGATCCGCTCAGCATCGTAATAGCTGTGGTAGCAGGCGGCCAATTCGCGCAGGTAAAAGGTCACATCGTGTGGGGCAAAGTCTTGTGCGGCGGCGCTCAGCATATCGGGGTACTTGGCCAGCAGCAGCATCAGCGCCTGCGCTTGGGGGCTGGCGAGCGGGCTCAGGTCGGCAGTCGCCAGTTGCGCGCTATCACCACCCCAGGCCGTCAGCACCGAGCAGATGCGCGCATGCGCATACTGCACGTAATAGACCGGGTTGTCGTTGTTTTTGGCCACTGCCAAGTCCACATCGAAGGTGTATTCGGTGTCGGGTTTGCGGCTGAGCAGGAAAAAACGCACTGCATCGGCGCTGGTCCATTCAATCAGGTCACGTAGCGTTACATAGCTGCCCGCGCGTTTGGAAATCTTCACTTCCTCGCCACCGCGCACCACGCGCACCATGGTGTGCAGCACATAGTCCGGGTAGCCCTGAGGGATGCCCACGCCCGCCGCTTGCAAACCGGCGCGCACCCGAGCAATCGTGCCGTGGTGGTCCGTGCCCTGGATGTTGACGACTTTGCTGAATCCGCGCTCCCATTTGGCGATGTGGTAGGCCACGTCCGGCACGAAATAGGTGTAGCTGCCGTCGCGCTTTTTCATCACGCGGTCTTTGTCGTCGCCATAGTCGGTCGAGCGTAGCCACAAGGCGCCGTCTTGCTCGTAGGTCTTGCCGGCGGCTTGCAATTTTTCCACCGTGGCCGCTACCCGCCCGCTGCTGTATAAGCTGCTTTCCAGGTAGTAGTTGTCAAAGTGCAGGGCGAAGGCTTTCAGATCTAAGTCCTGCTCGCGGCGCAAATAGGCGACGGCAAATTCGCGGATGTTGTCCAGGTCGTCGATATTTCCGCTGGCGGTAAATTGCCTATCGTCCGATACCACTGTCTTACCGGCTTTGAAGTCCTCGGCAATGTCGGCGATGTAGTCGCCGTTGTAAAAAGCTTTGCTGGCCGGGTCCTCGGGGTCGGTGGGCCATCCGGCATCGCCCGGGCGCATCCCGCGTGCACGCAATTGCGTGCTGGTGGCCAGGGTGTTGATTTGCACACCGGCGTCGTTGTAATAAAACTCGCGGTACACGTCCCAGCCTTGGGTGTGCAGCAAATTGCAAATCGCATCGCCCAGCGCCGCTTGGCGGCCATGGCCTACATGCAAAGGGCCGGTCGGGTTGGCGGATACAAATTCGACCAGCACGCGCTGCCCATTGGCCGCTTGCTGGCCAAAGCCCGCTGTGGTGTGCAAAATTTCCTGGACCACCTGCTGCTTGGCCTCAGGGCGCAGGCGCATATTGATAAAGCCCGGCCCGGCAATGTCAATGTCTTGCACCCACTGCACAAAAGCGGCTTGCGCCAGCAGCAGGCTGCGCAATTGCTCAGCCACCTGGCGCGGGTTACTTTTCAGCGGTTTGGCCAATTGCATGGCGGCAGTGCTGGCGAAGTCGCCATGGGCGGCGACTTTGGGCGATTCAAGGGCTGCTTGGCTACCTGCGCCGGGGAGCAGGGTTTCCAGCGAAGCGGCCAGCGCTGCCAGAAGTTCGGTTTTAACGGAAGGCATAGTGGCGATTTTAGGCGGTGGCACCCGCGTTACCGTCCAAGGTGGCGAATTGCCGGTGCGCGCACTTGTGCTGCATCAATCAAATCGCTACAGAGGCTGCTTTACGGGCAAGACGTCGCACAGGCGTTGTATGCTGGTGCCCGCGGCAAAGTCTGCTGGCACCGCATCGTTGTTTATCGATTTAATTGATGGAGGTTTGTATGAAACAGGTATTTACTGCGCTCTCTCTTAGCCTGACTTTGATCGCCGGTGGCGCTTGGGCAGCTACCGATCAGCAAAACAAAATGGGCACCTGCAATGCCGATGCCAAAACCAAAGAGCTCAAAGGCGACGAGCGCAAAAAATTCATGAGCGAGTGCTTAAGCGCCAAGGCGCCGGCACCTGCCGCATCCGAAGCCGGCACGCCTCAGCAAAACAAAATGAAGACCTGTAACGCCGACGCCAAGACCAGAGACCTCAAAGGGGACGAGCGAAAAAAATTCATGAGCGAGTGCCTGAAGGCCAAATAAAGCCCCCAGCGGGCGCAACGGCCTGCATGGGTCCGTCATCGCGAGGAGCGCAGCGACGCGGCGATCCATAAGTGCCTGGCTTGTAAGCCACAATGGATTGCTTCGCTGCGCTCGCAATGACGCAATTGGGATTCAACAGACCATTCAGTTGGCGCCCTTATCCGGCTATTTCGCCGATTTTTACCTTGCGGCAGATGCCCTCTGGTGCACATCTAGCAGCAGTGGGCTATGTGCGCTGCATCACCGCTGTTAAATCCAGAAAGTCCAGACCATGGGCAAAACCATTCTTATCACCGGCGCCGGTACCGGCATCGGCCACGATGCCGCCTTGGCCCTGGCCGCGCGCGGCCACCAGGTGTTGGCGAGCACTTTCAATGAAGAGCAAGCGCAGGCCTTGCGCCAGGAATGCGCAGCGAGCGGTTTGTCCATCGAAGTGTTCAAGCTCGATATCACCGATGCGCAAGACCGCGCGCTAATCGCCGGGCGTGACATCGATGTCTTGGTGAACAACGCCGCTTTGGGCGAATCGGGCTCGCTGGCCGAAGTGGACATGGACCGGGTGCGCCGCCTCTTTGAAGTGAATTTGTTTTCCACGCTGGCGCTCACGCAAGTGGCCCTTCGCGGCATGATTGCGCGCCAGCGCGGCACGGTCGTGTTTATCAGCTCGATAGCTGGGCGCGTGCCTTTTCCTTTTGTGATGCCGTACTCGATGACCAAGTTCGCGCTATCGGCAGCCGCAGCAGGCTTGCGCGCTGAGATGGACCAGCTAGGCAAAGGCGTTGCGGTCTGCGTGGTCGAACCCGGCGCCATACACACCGGATTTAACCAAAGCATGACGGCCAGCAAATACGCCTGGATGGGGCCGAACTCTTACTTCCATGACCAAAAAGAAAAAATGCAGGCTGAAGAAAAGCGCACTTTCAGCTTTTTAGAAGCCAAAAGCACGGATTCGGTGGTCGCCGCCATCGTGAAAGCCAGCGAAGCCAAGCGCCCGCGCCTGCGTTATGTAGCGCCGTGGATTCAGGGTTTCGGTGTGCGCATGGCGCGTATCTTTGGTGTGTAGATGCTTGCGTAGGTGATCCACCCAGCTCGGCGTCTGTGGGTGTTGGGTAGTTTCAGGGTTTGTGGGGCGTTTGAATAATTTAGCGCGCTACCCAGGCAGGCTCAGCGCAATGCCCACAAACACCGCAAAGCCCAGCCAATGGTTTTGCCTAAAGGCGGTAAAACAGTGGTCCCGCTCGCGCAGGCGTATCAGCCGGTAATGCCACATCGATTGCGCTGCCGCTACTGCCAGGCCCACCATCCAGGCGGGATAGCGCAGTGTCTGCGCCAGCAAAAAGCCCCAAATGCCAAGGTAAGCGGCATAAAAAAACATCACCGCTGCCACGTCCCAGCGTCCCAGGGTGATGGCCGAGGTGCGTATGCCGATGTGCAAATCATCGTCGCGGTCCACCATGGCGTATTCGGTGTCATAGGCCAGCACCCAAAATAAATTGCCCACGAGCAGCAGCGCCGCCGTCCAGGGCACCGCCCCTTGCACCGCGCTGTAGGCCATGGGAATGCCAAAACTGAAGGCCACCCCCAACACCGCCTGCGGCATAGACACGATGCGCTTGGCATACGGGTAGGCAATTGCCACCGCCAGGGCTGCAAACGATAAATAGATGGTGGCGGTATTGGTGGTCAACACCAGACCAAAAGCCAGCAAGGCCAGCACCGCGCCCAGGGCCAGCGCTTCGCGCACCGGCAAGCGGCCACTCGTTACCGGGCGTTGCGCGGTACGGCGCACATGGCGGTCAAACTCGCGGTCGGCCACGTCATTGATGCAGCACCCGGCGCTGCGCATCAGCACGGTGCCCAGCGTAAACACCAGCAGCAAATGCCAGCCCGGAAAGCCGCCAGCCGCTAGCCACAAGGCGCTAAGCGTGGGCCACAAGAGCAGCAGCCAACCGGCGGGGCGGTTCCAGCGGATGAGGTCTAGGTACAAAGCCAGGCGATTGCGCCATGGCGGGCGCGCGGGCATCAACGCATTCGTTTCCATGGCTGCAGCCGCCGTAGTGGCCCGGCCTATTCAGACAGCCGCGTCACACCCAGCAGTTCGCAGGCATAGACGGCGTTGCGCAGGGACGCGATAGCCTCGTAGCGGGTAAAGCTGCGCCGCCAGGCCAGTACTACTCGGCGGGTGGGTGGGGCGATGCCTTTGCCGTCTTGCACCGGCAGGTATTTGACAAACAGTTTGGCATCGCGCCGCTTGGGCGCCTGCAAGGCCTGCGCGGGTACGCTCAGGCGCGGCACCAGGGTGATGCCCATACCGGCGGCGACCATGTGTTGGATGGTTTCCAGCGACGAGCCTTCAAAGCTTTTGCGTATGCCTTCGGTGTCGCTGGAGAAGCGCGCGAACTCGGGGCAGACTTCCAGCACATGGTCGCGAAAGCAGTGGCCGTTGCCCAGCAGCAGCATGGTTTCGTTTTTCAATTCTTGCGCAGTGACATGGTCTTGTTTGGCCAGCGGGTGGCTGCTGGGTACGGCGGCAAAAAACGGCTCGTCGTACAAGGGCGCAAGCGCCAGGCCGGCGTCGGGGAAGGGCTCGGCCAAAATAGCGCAATCGATTTCGCCGGTGCGTAACATCTCGAGCAATTTGACGGTGAAGTTTTCTTGCAGTATCAGCGGCATTTGCGGCGTGCGGGTGATGACCTGGCGCACCAGGTCGGGTAGCAAATAAGGCGCGATGGTGTAGATCACGCCTAACTTGAGTGCACCGGCCAGCGGGTCTTTGCCGCGCTTGGCGATATCTTTGATATGCGCCGCTTGCTCCAACACGCTTTGCGCTTGGCGCACGATTTCTTCGCCCAGTGGCGTGACATTCACTTCATTGGCGCTGCGTTCAAAGAGCTTGACGTCCAGTTCTTCTTCTAATTTCTTCACCGCGACCGACAGCGTGGGCTGGGACACAAAACAGGCATCTGCGGCTTTGCCAAAGTGGCGTTCGCGGGCCACGGCTACGATGTATTTGAGTTCGGTAAGCGTCATGCAGGCATTATCCGCGCAGGGCTACGGTGGCCCTCAGGCCTTCAGGAATTCGGCCTTGGTGCCCAGCCAGCGCTGCACATGTTTGGTCGCCAGCGCCGGGTGGCGCTCCAGCAGCAGGGGTGCTTCTTGGCGCGCCCACTCCAGCAGCGCCGTGTCGTCTGCCAAGTCGGCAAAGCGCAGCATCTGGTCGCCGGACTGGCGCGCGCCCAAAAACTCGCCCGGCCCGCGAATTTCCAGGTCGCGCCGGGCGATTTCAAACCCATCGTTGGTTTCGGCCATCGCTTTTAGGCGCTCGCGTGCGGCCTCACCCAGGCGCGGCGCATCGCCGGTGGAATACATCAGAAGGCAGGCCGAAGCTGCCGCGCCGCGCCCCACACGCCCACGCAACTGGTGCAACTGCGACAAGCCAAAGCGCTGCGCGTTTTCGATCACCATGAGGGATGCATTGGGCACATCGACGCCTACTTCAATCACCGTGGTGCTCACCAGTACGGCAATTTGACCGGCCACAAACTGCGCCATCACGGCTTTTTTCTCATCTGGCGGCAGGCGCGAGTGCAACAGGCCGACCGCGTGTTGGCCATCGGGTGTTTGTAAAGCGTCGGCGAGTTCGGTATGGGTGGCGGTGGCGTTGCTGAGGTCGAGCATTTCGCTCTCTTCAATCAGCGGGCAAACCCAGTACACCTGCCGCCCTTGCGCCACTTGCGCGCGTATGCGCTCTATCACCTCGGCGCGTCGGTTTTCAGCCAGGACTTTGGTGACGATGGGCGTGCGCCCCGGCGGCAATTCGTCTAGGGTGGACACATCCAGGTCCGCGTAATAGCTCATGGCCAGGGTGCGCGGGATAGGCGTGGCCGTCATCATTAGCAAATGCGGCTCCATCGCCTCGTGCTGCAATTTGTTGCGCAGCGCCAGGCGCTGGGCCACGCCAAAGCGGTGCTGCTCGTCGATCACCGCCAGCGCCAGATTTTTGAAATGCACTTTGGTCTGGATGATGGCGTGCGTGCCCACCACCAGTTGCGCTTGGCCGCTTTCAATCATTTCCAGCATGGCGCGCCGCTCTTTGGTTTTTTGTGTGCCGGTCAGCCAGGCGGTGGTAATGCCCAAGGGCTCCAGCCAGCCCAGCAGCTTGCGGAAATGTTGTTCGGCCAGTATTTCGGTAGGCGCCATCAGTGCGCATTGCCAGCCTGCGTCAATGCACACCGCTGCTGCGAGCGCCGCGACCACGGTTTTGCCCGCGCCCACATCGCCTTGCAGTAGGCGGTGCATAGGCGTGTGGCGCGCCATATCCAAAGCGATTTCCTCGCTGACGCGTGCCTGCGCGCCGGTCAGTGCAAAAGGCAAGGCGGCGTGTAGGCGCTGGCGTAGCGCGGTAGGGCTGGCATCGGGCTGCAGTACCGGCGCGCGCAAGGCGGCGCGGGCGCGGCGGGCTTGCAATTGCGAGAGCTGTTGCGCCAGCAATTCTTCGGCCTTGAGGCGTTGCCAGGCCGGGTGGCTGCGGTCCATCAAAGTGTCGATGGCCACGTCTGGGCGCGGGTGGTGCAAAAACGCCAGCGCCTCGTGCAGCGTCCACAAGCCGCCTTGAGCTTGCGGGTTGAGAGGACTTAGATCGCCGGGGGCAAAAGTGTCAGACAACTCGGCACGCGCCAGGCCGCTGAGCACCGCTTTGCGCAAATAGGTTTGTGGCAAACCGGCCACCGTGGGGTACACCGGCGTGAGCGCGCTGGGCAGCTCGCCACCGGCCGGGCGCGCTGTCGGGTGCAGCATGGTCCAGCCGCTAAAGCCACCCTTGATTTCGCCACGAATGCGAAGGCGCTGGCCCACTGCCAAGGCTTTATACATGGACGGGTAAAAGTTAAAAAAGCGCAGCGTGCAGGTGTCCGAGCCGTCATCCACCGTGACCACCAACTGGCGGCGCGGGCGGTAGCCCACTTCCTGGTGCGTCACCTGCGCTTCGATTTGCAGGGTATCGCCCTCGCGCGCGTCGCGCAGTTTGAGGATACGCGTCTCGTCTTCGTAACGCAGCGGCAGGTGCAGCGCCAAGTCGATATCGCGCACCAGCCCCAGCTTTTCCAGCGCCTTTTGTGGCACAGATTTGACCGCAGGTTTGGGCGCTGCGGCCTGGGGACTTTGGGTGGCGGGGGCGCGCATGGGATGGGCGGGGTTGGTAGATGGGTGCAACGATAGCAGAGCGGCCGGGCGCTTTGGCCCGCGTGCCACAATCGCGCCCTCTTCACTTGGAACGGGTCCGTCCAGCCCTCAAGCATCGTGTCTTCTACCTACACGCTCAGCGATTTTGATTTTGACTTGCCCGCGCATTTGATTGCGCAGCAACCGGCGCCGCAACGCAGCGGCTCCAGGCTTTTGGACGCCAGCCATAGCCCGCCGGTGGACCGCATTTTTCGCGACTTGGCGGACATTTTGCAGGGTGGCGATTTGCTGGTGATGAACGACACGCGCGTGCTCAAGGCGCGTTTGTTTGGCGAAAAGCCCACTGGCGGCAAGCTGGAATTGCTGGTGGAGCGGGTGCTGGGCGGCAACCAAGTGGCCGCGCACATGCGGGTGAGCAAAAAGCCCGAGATTGGGGCCACGGTGGCCTTGCACAGCGCCTCGGGCCTGGCCGATGGCTTATGCGCCACGCTTTTGGGCCGCTGGCCGGATGCAGACGGGCCGCTGTTTCGGTTTGTGCTGTCCAATAATGCGGGCGATGACCCTTACACGCTGATGGAGCGCCACGGCCATATGCCGCTGCCGCCCTATATCGAGCGACAGCAGCAGGGCGATAACGCGGATGCGGCACAAGATGCGGAGCGCTACCAAACCGTGTTTGCCAAAGCGCCGGGCGCGGTAGCTGCGCCTACCGCAGCCTTGCATTTTGACGAGGCCTTGTTGGCAGCTTTGCAAGCGCGCGGCGTGCGCACGGCTTACGTCACGCTGCATGTGGGCGCCGGCACCTTTCAGCCGGTGAAAACCGAGAATCTGGCCGAGCATCGCATGCACAGCGAGTGGTATCAGGTGCAACCCGAGACGCAGCAAGCGATTGCCGATTGCAAAGCGCGTGGCGGCCGGGTGGTAGCTGTGGGCACGACCACGGTGCGCAGCCTCGAGTCCTGGGCCGCGACCGGACAGGCGCAGGGCGACACGCAGATATTCATTACCCCGGGCTTTGCGTTCCAGCACGTGGATTTGCTGGTGACCAACTTTCATTTACCCAAATCCAGCCTGATGATGCTGGTCAGCGCGTTTGCTGGGTATGAGCCTATCCGCGCCCTTTACCGCCACGCGATAGCGCAGGAATACCGGTTTTTCAGTTACGGCGATGCCATGCTGTTGGCGCGGGCCACGCAAGCACCGGCTTAGGTCTTCGGGAAGTAGTTCACCCCCACCAAGCCTTGGTAATCCGCGTCCTGCGTCCAGAAAGTGGCCCCGAATTCCTGCGCCATGCTGTACATCGCTGCGTCGGCCATGGCCAGTTGGTGGCGTGCCGCGATCTGCGAAGCGGCGATAGCGCGGGCATCGGTGAAATCGAGCACCCGACCCAGACGCATCACGTTCAAGCAGCGCTCCACCAGCTCGTAAGGTAGGCGGCGATTCAGCACTTTGTGGACCTCAAACAGGGCGATGGTGGGCACCAGCAGGGCATTGCGGTCTTCGATAGCGTCTGCAAATAAATCGGCGCGCGGCGTGTCTTGCAGGTATTCAATCCAGCCCGAAGAGTCAACCAGGTTCACTTAAAACTCCCGATCCGGCTCTTTTTCAGGCTCAATTTCGCCCAAGTCGTAGCCCTTCAACATACCCCGATAAGCGCTGATGGGCAATTCCGGCTTGATAACCAGTTCAGCCCCGCGCAATTCAAAGTGGATGTGTGAGCCAGGCTTAATGCCCAGTTTGGCGCGCATGGCGGCAGGCAGGGTCACCTGGCCTTTACTGGAGACGATAGCCTCTACTTCTGCGATTTCCGACATTTTAAACTCCTTTACTTCATAAAAGTAAAGCGAAGTCTACATAAAGCGCTGCTTTGCCGCAAGTGCCCCGCCTAAAATCGCCGCATGCTTGAATTTGACGTGCTTGCCCTAGATCCCGCCCGCCCCGAGGGCGCCTACCTGGGCAGCCTGGCGCGCCGGGGGCGGCTGCGTTTGAACCACGGTTATGTGCAAACCCCCATTTTTATGCCGGTGGGCACCTATGGCACGGTCAAAGGCGTGATGCCCCAGAGCCTGCACGACATGGGCGCGCAAATCATCTTGGGCAACACATTCCACCTGTGGATGCGGCCGGGGCTGGACGTGATGGAAAAGTTTGGCGGTTTGCACCAATTCGAAAAATGGGACAAACCCATACTCACCGATTCAGGCGGCTTTCAGGTCTGGAGCTTGGGCCAGATGCGCAAGATTAGCGAAGAGGGCGTGCGTTTTTCCTCGCCCGTCAATGGCGACAAGCTATTTTTGACGCCTGAAGTAAGCATGCAAATCCAGACGGTGCTCAATTCAGACATCGTCATGCAGTTTGACGAATGCACGCCCTATTTGTCGGTCGAGTCGGCCACCAAAGGCCAGGTCACCACCGAGCGCGAGGCGCGCCTGTCCATGGAGCTGAGCTTGCGCTGGGCTGCGCGCTGCAAAACCGAGTTTGCGCGCCTTGCCAACCCCAACGCCTTGTTTGGCATTGTGCAAGGCGGGATGTTTGAGCATTTGCGCGATGAGTCGCTAGCCGGCTTGGAGGCCTTGGACTTTCCGGGTATTGCGGTGGGCGGTCTGTCGGTGGGCGAGCCTAAGGACCACATGATGCGCATCCTGCAGCACATCGCCCCGCGCCTGCCGCAGCACAAGCCGCGCTACCTGATGGGCGTTGGCACACCCGAGGACTTGATCGCGGGCGTGCAAAACGGTATCGATATGTTTGACTGTGTCATGCCCACGCGCAATGCGCGCAACGGCACTTTGTTTAGCCGCTATGGCGACCTGAAAATCCGCAACGCCCGCCATAAAAGCGATGCCCAACCGCTGGACACCAGTTGTACCTGCTATGCCTGCGCGGGCAGCAGCGGCGTATCCTGGGACGATGGCGGCCGCGAAGGTTTCAGCCGCGCCTATTTGCACCATCTGGACCGCTGCGGCGAAATGCTGGGCCCCATGCTGGCCAGCATCCACAACCTGCACTATTACTTGAATCTGATGCAGCAAGTGCGCGACGCCTTGGAGGCCAAACAATTTGGCGCTTTTGTGGCCCAGTTTCACGCCGACCGGACGCGCGGGGTTTAGTGTTTTGAGGCTGCAAAACGCCTTTGCTACACTCAAGCCCATGTTTATTCACCGCAACAGCATTACAGGTCGTAGCGACCGGGGAGCCTGGCCCTGGCGTACCCGTACTGCTATGCGCCGGTCCTTGTCCTCGCTGCCGGTTTAGTTCCTTAGCGCTTCGCGCGGGACTGTTGCGCACATCCCCTCTTTTTGTTTGATTGAACGCGCCGCATTTGCGGCCAGCGCCAATGCCTGGTGTGTGTGGCATATGCCACTTCCGGCCCGCGCTGCACCTAGGTTTTTTGGGAAGGTGAATTGTGTGACTACCAAAGAAGAGTTTTATGCCCTGGCGCGCCAGGGTTTCAACCGCATCCCCCTCACGGCCCAGGCGTTTGCGGACCTGGAAACGCCCTTGTCGCTGTACTTGAAATTGACAGGCGATGCGCCCTATAGTTTTTTGCTGGAGTCGGTAGTGGGCGGCGAGCGCTTCGGGCGCTTTAGCTTTATCGGCCTGCCTGCACGCACGCTTTTGCGCAGCAGCGGTTTTGGTCCTTCCGCCATGACCGAAATGCTGACCGATGGTGTGGTGATAGAAAGCGCAGCGGGCAATCCGCTGGACTTTATTGCCGCCTATCAGCAGCGCTTCAAAGTGGCGCTGCGGCCCGGCATGCCGCGCTTTTGTGGCGGTTTGGCAGGCTACTTTGGCTACGACGCGGTGCGCTATATCGAAAAGAAACTAGAGGCTACTTGCCCGCCCGATGAAATAGGCTGCCCGGACATTTTGCTTTTGCAATGCGAAGAGCTGGCGGTGATTGACAACCTATCGGGCAAATTGCATTTGATGGTGTATGTGGACCCGGCGGTGCCCGATGCTTATGTGCAAGGCAGTGCGCGCCTCGCAGCACTTAAAGCCAAGCTCGCGCATGCAGTGCAAATACCGGCGGTAGCGCCCAGCCCGCCGCAAGCAGCGGTGCGTGATTTTTCTAAAGCGGATTATTTGGCTGCGGTGGCACGCGCTAAGGAATTGATTGCTGGTGGCGACTTTATGCAGGTGCAGGTCGGACAGCGCATCAAGAAAAAATACACCGAGTCACCCCTGAGTTTGTACCGCGCCTTGCGCTCGCTCAATCCCAGCCCCTATATGTATTACTACAACTTCAGCGGCGCGACGGCGGACGGTGCGCCGGATTTTTATGTGATCGGCGCCAGCCCGGAAATTTTGGTCCGCCAAGAGATTGCCCAAGGCCAGACCAAAGTAACGATTCGGCCATTGGCAGGCACGCGCCCGCGCGGCGCCACGCCGGAATTGGACAAAGCCGCAGAAGACGAATTGGTAAGCGACCCCAAAGAGCGTGCCGAGCATGTGATGCTGATCGATCTGGCGCGCAATGACATCGGGCGTATTGCGCAGACGGGCAGCGTCAAAGTGACCGATGCGTTTTGCGTGGAGCGCTACAGCCATGTGATGCATATCGTGAGCAATGTCGAAGGCGTGCTCCAGCCCGGCATGCAAAGCATGGACGTGCTCAAAGCCACGTTTCCAGCGGGTACCTTAACGGGCGCGCCCAAAGTCCATGCGATGGAGTTAATTGATCAGCTGGAGCCGGTTAAGCGTGGCATTTATGGCGGCGCTTGCGGCTACCTGAGTTATGCGGGTGACATGGATGTGGCCATCGCCATACGCACCGGCATCGTGAAAAACCAGACCTTGTATGTGCAGGCGGCCGCCGGCGTAGTGGCCGACAGCGTGCCCGAGCTGGAATGGGCTGAGACCGAGCACAAAGCACGCGCCTTGCTGCGGGCCGCCGAATTGGTGGAAGAGGGGCTGGAATGAACAACGCAAAGCACCCGAACAGAACCCGGCATGCGGAGAATGTATGAAACTCTTGATGATCGATAACTACGACAGTTTCACCTACAACATCGTGCAGTATTTTGGCGAACTCGGCGCCGAGGTGGAAGTGTTTCGCAATGATGAAATTACGGTGCAAGGCATCGTGCAGCGCGCACCTGACAGACTGGTAATTTCGCCCGGGCCTTGCTCGCCGACAGAGGCGGGTATCTCGGTGGCCGCTATAAAGCACTTTATGGGTAAGTTGCCTATTTTGGGTGTATGCCTGGGCCACCAAAGCATTGGCGCCGCGCTAGGTGGAAACATTGTGCGAGCAAAGCAACTGATGCATGGCAAAACCAGCGTTATCCAAACCACCGGCGAGGGCGTGTTTGCGGGCCTGCCCAAAAGCTTTACCGTGAACCGTTACCACTCGCTGGCCATCGACCGCGCAAGCTGTCCCAAAGCGCTAGCGGTAACGGCCTGGACCGAAGATGGCGAAATCATGGGCGTGCGCCACACCGGCTTGGCGGCGGAGGTACGCATGGAAGGCCTGCAATTTCATCCAGAAAGCATACTGACCGAACATGGCCATGCGATGTTGCGCAATTTTTTGCAGTAGCACCCGCTCCAAGCCGCTCCTATAAGATCGCCGACCTTTGAACCATCATCAGGACGTTTCAGCATGAGCACCTTCGTTGATTTGCGCAGCGACACCGTTACACAGCCCACCGCCGCGATGCGCGCCGCCATGATGGCCGCTCCATTGGGGGACGATGTGTTCGCCGATGACCCTACGGTTAACGCATTGCAGGAACGCATTGCAGACATGCTGGGCTTTGAGTCGGCGCTGTTCGTGCCCACAGGAACCCAAAGTAATCTGTGCGGCATCATGGCGCATTGCGAGCGGGGCGATGAATTTATCGTCGGCCAGTTAGCGCATTGCTATCGCTGGGAAGGCGGCGGCGCTGCTGTGTTGGGTAGCGTGCAGCCGCAGCCTTTGCAAAACCAGAGCGACGGCAGCCTGGATTTGCAGGCGATTGAAGACGCGATCAAACCCGACGATGCGCACTTCGCCAAGTCGCGCTTGCTATGTCTAGAGAATACCTTGGGTGGCAAGTTGTTGCCTTTTGACTATGTGCAATCGGCTACCGAGCTAGCGCGCAGCAAGGGTTTGTACCGCCACTTGGATGGCGCCCGTTTGTTCAATGCAGCCGTGGCGCAAGCGGCGCAAACGGGCAAGACGGCGCAGCAGGAAGCACGCCATATCGCCCAGTGTTTTGACAGCGTGTCGGTGTGTTTTAGCAAGGGGCTGGGCGCGCCGGTCGGTTCGGCTTTGTGCGGCAGCCGGGAATTTATTGGCCGGGCGCACCGCGTGCGCAAAATGCTAGGCGGCGGCATGCGCCAGTCCGGCGTGCTGGCCGCTGCGGCCTTGCATGCGCTGGAGCACCATATCGAGCGCCTTGCCGATGACCATGCGTTGGCAATGCGTCTGGCCCAAGGGCTGCAAGGGATTGAAGGCCTGGCCGTGGAAGCGCCGCAGACCAATATTGTGTTTGTCGATTTGTACGGCGCAGCGCGCCAGCAGTCGGCGGCTTTAATGGCCCACTTACAAGAAAGCGACGTACGTGCCACGGGTCTTTATCGTTTGCGCTTTGTCACCCATTTGGACGTGGATGCCACTGGCGTGGAAAAAGCCATTGCAGCCATCCGCGCATTTTTCAGAGCCTAAGCGCCCGCATCACCTGCACTATGCAAAGCCACCATCTTGTTTTGTTCGCACTGGCAGGCATTGTGCTGAACCTGACGCCGGGGCCTGATGTGTTGCTGGTGGTGCGCCATGCCTTGCGCTCCGGCGCACGCGCAGGTTTCCTTGCCGGGCTGGGTGTCGCTGCTGGTTGCCTGGTACATGTGAGTGCTGGGGCTTTAGGTTTGAGTGCTTTACTCGCTGGCTCCAGCGAGGCTTTTGCGCTGCTGAAGTGGCTGGGTGTGGCTTATCTCTTGTACCTTGCTTGGGGTCTTTTGCGCTCTGCGCTCCATCCCAGGCCGCCGTCTTTTTTTGCTGATGGTTCCGTGCTGCCCATGGTCAGCGCGCGTAGCGTTTTTTTGCAAGGCTTTGGCACCAATGTGCTTAACCCTAAAGTGGCACTTTTCTTTTTGGCCTTTGTGCCCCAGTTCATTCCCACCGATGTAAGCGACAAGCCGCTGTATTTTTTGGCGCTCGGTATTTTGTTCACGGCCAATGGTTTGCTGGTGAGTAGCGCTTATGCCTGGGGCGCTGCCTGGATGGCGCGCCGCATCGCGCTGCTGCAATCGGCTCTGCGTGTGCTGGACGGTGTGGCGGCGCTCATGTTTATGGCTTTTGGTATTCAACTGGCGCTATCCGATGCGCCTTCTTCGTCTTAGGAGTTTTTGCGATGTCACCCATTCCCGCAGTCCCCAACAAAATCACGCCGCAGGAGGCCTTGCAGCGCACCATCGAGCACCGCGAGATTTTTCATGACGAGATGCTGCATTTGATGCGCCAAATTATGTCGGGCGATATGTCGCCGGTGATGATGGCCGCCCTGATTACCGGCTTGCGCGTAAAGAAAGAAACGATCGGCGAAATTACCGCTGCGGCACAGGTGATGCGCGAGTTTTCGACCAAAGTGGAGGTGGCCGATAAGAAGCATTTGGTCGATATCGTCGGTACCGGTGGCGATGGTTCGCACACTTTTAATATCTCCACCTGTTCCATGTTCGTGGCTGCGGCCGCCGGTGCGAAAGTCAGTAAGCACGGCGGACGCAGCGTCAGTAGCAAAAGCGGTAGCGCCGATGTGCTCGAAGCGCTGGGCCTCAATATCAATTTGCCGCCCGCCGCGATTGCGCAATGCATAGAGACCCACGGCGTGGGCTTTATGTTTGCGCCCAACCACCATCCGGCCATGAAAAACGTCGCCCCGGTGCGCCGCGAGTTGGGCATTAAAACCATATTCAATATCCTGGGTCCTCTGACCAATCCGGCCTCTGCCCCCAATATCCTGATGGGCGTGTTCCATGCCGACCTAGTAGGCATCCAGGTGCGCGCCTTGGAGCGTTTGGGTGCCGAGCATGCGGTGGTGGTCTATGGCCGCGACGGACTAGACGAAGTGAGCCTGGGCGCCGCCACTTTGGTAGGTGAGTTGCGCAATGGCCAGATTACTGAATACGAGATCCATCCGGAAGACTTTGGCTTGGTCATGGCCAGCAACCGCGCCCTGCGGGTGGAAACCGCTCAGGAATCTCTGGCCATGATAATGTCGGTGCTAGACAACCAGCCCGGCGCGGCACGCGACATCGTGGCGCTGAACGCGGGCGTGGCGCTGTATGCGGGCAATGTCACTGCCACAATGGCCGAGGGCATTACACGCGCCCAGGCTGTTATTGCCTCGGGCCAGGCCAAGGCGAAAATGCAGGCGCTGGTGGCGTTTTCCAAGACCTTCCCAGTGCCGGGCGCCTAAGGCGCTGGCGCAATCGTCAAACTACTCCACACCAAAGCACAGCCCCGGCTGCAAGAAAGCATGCATGAGTGACATTCTGGACAAAATCGTAGCGGTCAAGCGCGAGGAAATCGCCGCAGCGCAAAAGCGCAAATCGCTGGAAGCGGTGCGCGCCGACGCGCACTCGCGCGTACTGACCCGCGACTTCGAAGCCAGCCTGCGCGCCAAAATTGCGGCTGGCAAACCGGCCGTCATCGCTGAAGTCAAAAAAGCCAGCCCGTCTAAGGGTGTGTTGCGCGAAGACTTTATCCCCGCCGACATTGCCCAAAGCTATGCCGAACACGGTGCCGCCTGTTTATCCGTGCTCACCGATGTGCAGTTTTTTCAGGGAAGCGTGGATTACCTCAAGCAAGCGCGCGCCTCCTGCCATCTACCGGTGCTGCGCAAAGACTTTATGGTCGATGCCTACCAAATTTACGAATCGCGCGCCATGGGTGCCGATTGCGTGCTATTGATTGCCGCGTGCCTGAGCGATACGCAAATGCAAGAGTTCGAAGCCACTGCTCGCAGCATGGACATGGCCGTGTTGGTAGAGGTGCATGATCAACCGGAGATGGAGCGCGCGTTGCGGCTCAAAACCCCGTTGATTGGCATCAACAACCGCAACCTCAAAACCTTTGAAGTCTCGCTGGATACCACCTTGCAGCTGCGCGCGATGGTGCCTGCGGACCGGCTGGTGGTGACTGAAAGCGGCATCTTGCAGCGCGACGATGTGCTGCGCATGGGCGCTGCGGGTGTGAATGCGTTTTTGGTAGGCGAAGCTTTTATGCGTGCCCCAGACCCCGGCCTGGCCCTGGCCGCTTTGTTCGGCTAAGGCCGTGGATTTATTCCCCGAGGAAGCCGCTGCGGCGTGTTTGCAAACGGCCGACCCCGGGGACTGGCCGGTAGCGCCGGACTGGCAGCCGGTGGTAGATCAATTCTTCAAGGGCGCTGAGGGTCAGACCTTGCTGGCATTTTTGAAGCGACGTACAGGCGCGGGCGCCGTCGTATTTCCGCCAAAGCCGCTGCGGGCCTTGGAATTGACGCCTTTGCACACGGTGCACACCGTCATCCTGGGCCAGGACCCGTACCATGGGCGCGGCCAGGCCGAGGGATTGGCATTTTCCGTCGCGCCCGGCCAGCCATTGCCCCCATCATTGCGCAATATCTTCAAAGAACGCCAGCGCGATCTGGGCGAGGCTTGGCCCGTCCAACCCGAGCCCGGCGGAAGTCTTGTTGCATGGGCGCAACAAGGCACTTTGCTTCTGAACACCTGTCTCACGGTGGAAGAGGGGCAGGCTAATAGCCATCAAGGTAAGGGATGGGAAGCCTTAACGGACGCTTTGATTACGCATATATCCTCCGTTCCCCAGCGTGTCGCATTCATGCTCTGGGGCGCTGCGGCACAGAAAAAACGCAGCTTGATCGATGAAAGCCGACACCTGGTGCTCTGCGCTAACCACCCATCGCCTCTGTCAGCGCTGAGAGGTCCGGAGCCCTTTATCGGTTGTGGGCACTTCTCACGCGCACAAAAATGGTGCGCGTGAGAATTGAAATCCTGAGAGTCTGCTCGCCGAAACCGCCGAAAGCGGTCGAGCGGATCGCTGGGTATCTCCATGCTTACGGCCCGGACCACGCCTGCATCCCGAGAGCGGCGAGCCAGCAGCTTGTCTACACAGGCGATACCGTGGCATAATCGCGGGCTCACGTTTGGAGAGGTGGCCGAGTGGTTAATGGCAGCAGACTGTAAATCTGCCCTCTTACGAGTACGCTGGTTCGAATCCAGCCCTCTCCACCAGTGCTTGCTCTGTGCGGGGTTCGTATAGTGGTAATACCTTAGCCTTCCAAGCTAAAGCGAGGAGTTCGATTCTCCTACCCCGCTCCAAGGAATGCTGGGGCGTTGTACGTAGCGCCCCTTTTGAAGTTTGAAAGAAAAGCGCTAGCAACTGCTGGCGTTTGCGCCCATTTGGCTCAGTGGTAGAGCACTCCCTTGGTAAGGGAGAGGTCGCGGGTCCGATTCCCGCAATGGGCACCAGAGTTTTATGGTTGGTCCATTGCGACGGTTACTGAAGATGGACAGATTTTTTTGTAGTTTGACCTCATTACTTTTCGGAGTCTGAAAATGGGAAAAGAAAAATTCGCGCGTACCAAGCCCCACGTCAACGTGGGCACCATCGGCCACGTGGACCATGGCAAAACCACGCTGACAGCGGCGATCACAACAATTTTGTCGGCCAAATTTGGCGGTGAAGCCAAGGCCTACGACCAAATTGACGCCGCTCCTGAAGAAAAAGCGCGCGGTATCACGATCAATACCGCCCACGTCGAGTACGAGACGGCTAACCGCCACTACGCCCACGTGGACTGCCCCGGACACGCCGACTATGTGAAAAACATGATCACCGGCGCGGCCCAAATGGACGGCGCTATTTTGGTCTGCTCGGCAGCCGACGGCCCCATGCCCCAAACCCGCGAGCACATCCTGCTGGCGCGCCAGGTGGGTGTTCCTTACATCATTGTGTTCTTGAACAAGTGCGACATGGTGGACGACGCCGAGTTACTCGAACTGGTCGAAATGGAAGTGCGTGAGTTGCTGGACAAATACGACTTCCCAGGAGACGCCACCCCCATCATCCACGGCAGCGCCAAGCTGGCCCTGGAAGGCGACAAAGGCGATCTGGGCGAAGCTGCCATCATGAAACTCGCTGATGCTCTGGATACCTACATCCCCCTGCCCGAGCGCGCAGTGGACGGCGCCTTCCTCATGCCTGTGGAAGACGTCTTCTCCATCTCCGGACGCGGCACCGTGGTGACTGGACGCGTCGAGCGCGGTATTGTCAAAGTGGGCGAAGAGATCGAGATCGTCGGTATCGCTGACACCCAAAAGACCACCTGCACCGGCGTGGAAATGTTCCGCAAGTTGCTGGACCAAGGACAAGCGGGCGACAACGTGGGTATTTTGTTGCGCGGCACCAAGCGCGAAGACGTGCAGCGCGGCCAAGTGCTGTGCAAGCCCGGTTCGATCAAGCCGCACACCCACTTCACCGGTGAGATCTACGTTTTGTCCAAAGACGAAGGCGGCCGCCACACCCCCTTCTTCAACAACTACCGCCCCCAGTTTTACTTCCGCACGACGGACGTGACCGGTGCGATCGAGTTGCCTGAAGGTAAAGAGATGGTGATGCCGGGCGACAACGTCTCGATCACGGTCAAGCTGATCAACCCCATTGCGATGGAAGAGGGCTTGCGCTTTGCCATTCGCGAAGGTGGCCGTACTGTCGGCGCCGGTGTGGTTGCCAAAATCATTGCGTAATTGCGAAGGGGTATAGCTCAATTGGCAGAGCGTCGGTCTCCAAAACCGAAGGTTGTAGGTTCGATTCCTACTGCCCCTGCCACCTGAAGCGCTGGTGGTAAACAGGCCCGCTACGGTGTAGCGGGCTTCAGCGTCTTAAGGGCGCGAAATGCGAAAAGATAGTTGCACTGAAATACGAAGAGATCATGGCCACAACACAAGTTCAAACCGTTAGCACCGCAGGGGATAAGGCCAAGTTGGTCGCGTCCGCGCTATTGGTGGTGGCGGCGCTGGCCGGGTATTTCCTGCTTGCCAAGCAGGGCGCTTTGGCGCAATGGGCTGCTTTCCTGGTCTTGTTGGCCTTGGCGGTGGTGAGTTTTCTGGTTTCCGAACCGGGCAAGCAATTGATAGCGTTTGGCCGCGATGCCTGGCGCGAAGTAAAAAAAGTAGTCTGGCCGACGCGCAAAGAATCGACGCAGATGACGGCGGTAGTGTTCGGTTTTGTGCTGATCATGGCCATGTTTCTCTGGCTGACGGATAAGACGCTGGAATGGGTTTTTTATGACTTAATTCTGGGTTGGAAAAAATAATGACTGAAGAAGTTCAAGCCCCGCTGGCCGAGTCGGCCATGCCTGCATCGACCAATAGCAACCCGGATTTGCGTTGGTACGTGGTGCACGCCTATTCCGGCATGGAAAAAGCCGTGGAGCGCAATATTCTGGAGCGTATAAATCGCTCGGGTATGCAAGATAAATTCGGGCGCATCTTGGTGCCAATGGAAGAGGTGGTTGAGGTCAAAAACGGCCAGAAGAAAACTACCGAGCGCAAATTTTTCCCCGGCTATGTGCTGGTGGAAATGGTGATGGACGACGACACCTGGCATTTGGTGAAACACACTAACAAGGTGACAGGCTTTGTCGGTGGTTCCAAGAATCGTCCCTCTCCTATTTCTGAAGCGGAAGTTTCCAAAATCGTGAACCAGATGCAGCAGGGCACCGAAAAGCCGCGCCACAAAGTGGAATTTATGGTGGGCGAGTTTGTGCGTATCAAGGACGGTCCTTTTACCGATTTCAATGGATCGGTTGAGGACGTTAATTACGACAAAAGCAAGGTGCGCGTCTCGGTTACGATTTTTGGCCGTTCCACACCAGTGGAGCTGGAGTTCTCGCAGATCGAGAAGACCTGATTTTTTCGCGGGCGTTTGCCCGCAGACAGCCCGCGTTTTCCGACGCAGCGCGGGTGGTGGTAGGAGTCGATACCCCGGGGAGCCGAGGCCTGAGCAATTCAGTGTCAAAGCGTTATGACCCGTAAGGAGCAATCATGGCGAAAAAAATCGTCGGTTTTATCAAGCTGCAAGTACCAGCTGGAAAAGCCAACCCGTCCCCCCCTATTGGCCCAGCGCTGGGTCAGCGCGGCCTCAACATCATGGAGTTCTGCAAGGCGTTTAATGCCCAGACCCAAGGTGTCGAGCCTGGCCTGCCGCTGCCGGTCGTGATTACCGCATTTGCGGACAAGAGCTTTACCTTTGTCATCAAGACGCCGCCTGCGACGGTTTTGATCAAGAAAGCCATCAAGCTGGACAAGGGTTCGGCCCGTCCGCACAGCGACAAGGTCGGCAAGATCACGCGCGCCCAGCTCGAAGAGATCGCAAAAACCAAAATGAAAGACATGACTGCAGCCGATCTGGATGCAGCGGTCCGTACCATCGCTGGCTCTGCCCGCTCGATGGGTGTGAATGTGGAGGGCGTGTAAATGTCTAAGTTGACTAAAAAACAAAAAACCCAGCAGGGCAAGATCGTTGCCACCAAGTTGTACCCGCTGACTGATGCTTTGGCATTGGTCAAGGAGTTCGCAACCGCCAAATTTGACGAGTCGATCGACGTCGCTGTGCAACTCGGTGTGGATGCCAAAAAGTCCGACCAAGTCGTACGTGGCGCCGTAGTGTTGCCTAACGGCACCGGTAAAACCACCCGCGTTGCGGTGTTCGCCCAAGGCGTCAAGGCGGAAGAAGCCAAAGCCGCCGGTGCCGATATCGTGGGCATGGACGACTTGGCTGCCATGGTCAAAGCCGGCGATATGCCCTTTGACATCGTAATTGCTGCTCCCGATGCCATGCGTGTCGTGGGTACTTTGGGTCAGATTTTGGGTCCGCGTGGCCTGATGCCTAACCCGAAGGTTGGCACGGTGACGCCGGATGTGGCCACCGCTGTGCGTAATGCCAAAGCCGGTCAGGTGCAGTTCCGTGTGGACAAAGCCGGTATCGTGCATTCCACTATTGGCCGCCGCTCGTTTGACTCTGCACATTTGCAGGGCAACTTGGTCGCCTTGGTCGACGCTTTGAATAAGTCCAAGCCGGCTACCAGCAAAGGCGTGTTCCTGCGCAAGATAGCGTTGTCCTCCACCATGGGTGTGGGCGTGCGCGTGGATGTGCAGTCTTTGACAGCTTGAATTTGAAGTAATTGAATTTGGGCGCTTCGTAAGAAGCGCCCGATGTGGTGGGTCTCCGAGGCTGAAAAGGCAACGGGGGGCCATCCGAGACCGTTGGTGTGCAGTTCGGCTGCGCTTAATCAGTGAAAACCAACGCAGATGGCGATCCCGCTGCAGACGGATGTACATCCTTCCACAGTTGATCGCTGCATTTTGGAGCGCAAGCGGTGTAAGCCGCAAAGCGCATGTAAAGGAGTAGACCTTGAGTTTGAATCGCAGTGAGAAAGAAGCGGTCATTTCAGAAGTGACCAGCCTCGCCGCTAAAGCTCAAACGCTCGTGATCGCGGAGTACCGTGGTATCACGGTCGCTGACATGACCAAGTTGCGCACTACAGCGCGCGACAGCGGAGTGACGTTAAGTGTGTTGAAAAACACCCTGGCGCGCCGCGCTGTTGCCGGTAGTGGCTTTGAGGTGGTGTCCGACCAGATGACCGGTCCTTTGATCTATAGCTTTTCTGTCGATGCAGTGGCTGCCGCGAAAGTGGTGGCCGAGTTCGCGAAAACCAATGACAAATTGGTGATTCGCGGCGGTGCGTATGGCGGTAAGGCTTTGGACGTGAACGGCGTGAAGCAATTGGCCAGCATCCCTTCGAAAGAAGTCTTGCTCGCGCAGTTGCTGGGCTTGATGCAGTCGCCCATTTCGCGCACCGCGCGGGTGTTGGCCGCATTGGCAGAGCAGCGTGGAGGCGGTGCGGCAGCACCTGCCGAGGCAGAGGTTGCGGCTGCGTAAGCGGCTGTCGCATTCATAAGTAATTCATCCCTGTGCCGCCGTTTGCGCAATGCGCTCGGGCTAAGCACAAGCACATTAGGAAATAGAAAATGGCATTCGATAAAGACGCATTTTTGACCGCGCTAGACAGCATGACGGTCATGGAACTCAACGACTTGGTGAAAGCCATCGAAGAGAAGTTTGGTGTAAGCGCTGCCGCTATGTCGGCGCCCGCCGCAGGTGGTGGTGCAGCTGCACCAGCCGCAGAAGAGAAGACTGAATTCAATGTGGTGCTGCTCGAAGCAGGCGCCAACAAGGTGCAGGTTATCAAGGCGGTACGCGAAATCACCGGTTTGGGCCTCAAAGAAGCCAAAGACATGGTCGATGGCGCGCCCAAGGCCGTCAAAGAAGGCATTGCTAAGGCTGACGCCGAAGCAGCCAAGAAGAAATTGGAAGAGGCCGGCGCAAAGGTCGAACTCAAGTAATTGCAATTCCATCCTGCAGCCCGCAAGGTGGCAGGATGGGAGAGTACTTCGCAATGGCTGCCGGTACCGGCGGCTTTTGCGCTTCAGAGTACAGCTGACAAATCTGTCGAAGGACTGGCTTGTCAAGTGTCTTCTGACCCCGACTGCAGAAGATGCCTTGGTTCGGGTCGCGTGCAATGCGCGACCGTCCGCCAATGATTGGTAGCGGCCAATCACCAAGAATGAAACCCAGTCGCCTAGGACCCCCAGGATTCCTTTGACTTTGCCCGGAGATCTCATGGCTTACACATACACAGAACGCAAACGCATACGCAAAAATTTCGGTAACCGCGACAGCGTGCTCGAAATTCCTTACCTGCTGCAAATGCAAAAAGACGCTTACACCGCGTTTTTGCAGGCTAATATCAACCCCAAAAAACGAACCCAAGAAGGCTTGCAAGCTGCTTTTGAAGCTGCATTCCCCATCGTCTCGCACAATGGTTTTGTCGAGATGAAGTACCTGGAGTACAACCTGGCTAAGCCCGGCTTTGATGTGCGCGAGTGCCAGACCCGTGGCCTCACCTACGCGTCGGCAGTGCGCGCCAAGGTCCAGCTCATTATTTACGACCGCGAAGCCTCCACCAGCCAAAACAAAGTGGTCAAAGAGGTCAAGGAGCAAGAGGTCTACATGGGCGAAGTGCCTTTGATGACCAGCAAAGGCTCTTTCATCATCAACGGCACCGAACGCGTGATCGTGTCGCAGCTGCACCGTTCACCCGGCGTATTTTTCGAGCATGACAAAGGCAAGACCCATAGCTCGGGCAAGCTGTTGTTTTCAGCGCGCATCATCCCTTACCGCGGTTCTTGGCTCGACTTCGAATTCGACCCCAAAGACCTGTTGTATTTCCGTGTGGACCGTCGCCGAAAAATGCCGGTCACGATTTTGCTCAAGGCCATCGGCCTGAACAATGAATCCATCCTGGCGAACTTCTTTGTCAATGACAATTTCCGATTGATGGACAGCGGTGCGCAAATGGAATTTGTGCCCGAGCGTTTGCGCGGTGAAGTGGCCCGCTTTGACCTGACGGACAAGTCCGGCATCGTGGTGGTGGCCAAAGACAAGCGCGTGACTGCGCGCCACACCCGCGAACTGGAGCAGTCCGGCACCACACATATCAGCGTGCCGGAAGACTTTCTGGTTGGCCGCGTGGTGGCCCGCAACATTGTGGAAGCCGAGACCGGTGAAATCTTGGCAAAAGCCAACGAAGAGTTGACCGATGCGCTGCTGAAAAAACTGCGCACTTCCGGCATCACCGACCTGGCCTGTATCTACACCAACGAATTGGACCAGGGTGCGTACATTTCGCAAACCCTGCGCACCGATGAGACGACGGACGAGTTTGCCGCCCGGGTTGCCATCTACCGCATGATGCGCCCCGGCGAGCCGCCTACCGAGGACGCCGTACAAGCCCTGTTCCAGCGCCTGTTCTACAACCCGGATACCTACGACCTGTCGCGCGTAGGCCGCATGAAGTTCAACGCCAAAATGGGCCGCGCCGAATCGACCGGTCCTATGGTGTTGACCAACGAAGACATTTTGTCGGTGGTCAAGATTTTGGTGGACCTCCGCAATGGCCGTGGCGATGTGGACGATATCGACCACTTGGGTAACCGTCGCGTGCGCTGCGTGGGTGAGCTGGCCGAAAACCAGTATCGCACCGGTTTGGCACGTATCGAAAAAGCCGTGAAAGAGCGTCTGGGCCAGGCCGAGCAAGAGCCGCTCATGCCGCATGACTTGATCAATAGCAAGCCGATTTCCGCTTCGCTCAAAGAGTTCTTTGGCGCGTCGCAGCTGTCGCAGTTCATGGACCAGACCAACCCCTTGTCAGAGATCACTCACAAGCGCCGTGTTTCTGCTCTGGGACCAGGCGGTCTGACGCGTGAGCGTGCTGGCTTTGAGGTGCGCGACGTGCACGTGACCCATTACGGACGCGTCTGCCCGATCGAGACCCCCGAAGGTCCGAACATTGGCTTGATCAACTCGCTGGCTTTGTATGCCCGTTTGAACGAATACGGCTTTATTGAAACGCCTTACCGTCGCGTCGCCAATAGCAAGGTCACCAATGAGATCGATTACCTTTCCGCGATCGAAGAAGGCAAGTTTGTGATTGCCCAGGCCAATGCGGTGTTGGACAAAGACGGCGTTCTGACCGGTGAACTCGTATCGGCGCGTGAAAAAGGCGAATCCGTACTGGTGGGTGCCGAGCGCGTACAGTACATGGACGTGTCGCCGGCGCAGATCGTATCGGTGGCAGCATCCTTGGTGCCTTTCCTGGAGCATGACGATGCTAACCGCGCCTTGATGGGTGCCAATATGCAGCGCCAGGCGGTGCCGGTACTGCGCCCTGAAAAAGCCTTTGTCGGAACCGGTATCGAGCGTGTTGCGGCAGTGGACTCCGGAACCGTGGTGACGGCCAGTCGTGGCGGTGTAGTCGACTATGTGGACGCGACCCGCGTCGTGGTGCGCGTGAACGACGCCGAAGCACAGGCCGGCGAAGTGGGTGTGGACATCTACAACCTGATCAAGTACCAGCGTTCCAACCAAAACACCAATATCCACCAGCGCCCCATCGTCAAAAAAGGCGACAAGCTGGACAAGGGCGATGTGATTGCCGATGGCGCATCCACCGACTTGGGCGAATTGGCGCTAGGTCAGAACATGCTGGTCGCCTTCATGCCTTGGAACGGCTACAACTTCGAGGACTCCATCCTGATCAGCGAACGCGTGGTGGCAGAAGACCGCTACACCTCGATTCACATCGAAGAGCTGGTGGTCATGGCCCGCGATACCAAACTCGGTGCAGAGGAAATTACCCGCGACATTCCTAATTTAAGCGAACAGCAACTCAACCGTTTGGACGAGTCCGGCATTATTTATGTCGGCGCCGAAGTGATGCCGGGTGACACCTTGGTCGGTAAGGTCACACCCAAAGGTGAAACCACGCTGACGCCAGAAGAAAAATTACTGCGTGCCATCTTCGGCGAAAAAGCCAGCGATGTGAAAGACACTTCTTTGCGCGTGGATCAGGGCTCACAAGGCACGGTCATCGATGTGCAGGTGTTCACCCGCGAAGGCATTGTGCGTGATAAGCGTGCGCAGCAAATTATTGACGACGAGCTCAAGCGCTTCCGCCTTGATCTGAACGACCAACTGCGTATCGTGGAAGCAGATGCCTTTGACCGTATCGCGAAATTGCTGACCGACAAGGTCGCCAATGGCGGCCCGCAAAAGCTGGCCAAAGGAAGCAAGATTGACAAAGCCTATCTCGACTCGGTGGAAAAATTCCACTGGTTCGACATCCGCCCAGCCGATGATGCGGTGGCTTCGCAACTCGAAAGCATTAAGGCATCGCTGGAGCAAACTCGCCACAGCTTTGACTTGTCCTTCGAAGAAAAGCGTAAAAAATTGACCCAGGGCGACGAGCTGCCTGCAGGCGTTTTGAAAATGGTCAAGGTCTATATCGCCGTCAAGCGCCGCTTGCAGCCCGGCGACAAGATGGCTGGCCGCCACGGTAACAAAGGTGTGGTGTCCAAGATCGTTCCGGTTGAAGACATGCCTTATATGGCCGATGGCACTCCCTGTGACATCGTGCTCAATCCCTTGGGCGTGCCTTCGCGGATGAACGTTGGTCAGGTGCTGGAAGTGCATTTGGGCTGGGCCGCAAAAGGTCTGGGCCAGCGCATTGGCGATATGTTGCAAGAGCAGTCCAAGATGGCAGAAATGCGACAGTTCCTGGACGCCCTGTACAACGGCTCGGGCCGCAAAGAGGCGCTCAGCGACTTGAGTGACGAGCAGGTACTGGAGATGGCGGCCAACTTGCAGACCGGCGCCACATTCGCCACCCCGGTGTTTGACGGCGCATCCGAAGAGGAAATCCGCGGCATGCTCAAACTCGCTTACCCTGAAGAGGTAGCCAAGGCCAAGGGCTTGACCGATACGCGTACCCAGGCCTACCTGTGCGACGGCCGTACCGGAGAGCCTTTCGAGCGCCCTGTCACTGTGGGCTATATGCATGTGCTCAAGCTGCACCATTTGGTCGATGACAAGATGCACGCCCGTTCTACGGGACCGTACAGCTTGGTCACGCAGCAGCCTTTGGGCGGCAAGGCGCAGTTCGGTGGACAGCGTTTCGGCGAGATGGAGGTCTGGGCTTTGGAGGCCTATGGCGCTTCCTATGTCCTACAAGAAATGCTCACTGTCAAGTCCGACGACGTGCAAGGCCGTACCAAGGTGTACGAAAGCATCGTCAAGGGCGAGCATTCCATCGAGGCCGGCATGCCCGAGTCCTTTAATGTGCTGGTCAAGGAAATTCGTTCCCTGGGCCTGGATATCGAATTGGAGCGTGGTTAAACACCAAGTTAGAGACCTTTCGCGGCAGCCGTCCGGTGGATGTGCTGCCCCTCACATGAAAAAGGAATTTCCATGAAATCATTACTCGACCTGTTCAAGCAGTTCACGCCCGATGAGCATTTTGATGCCATCAAAATCGGCATGGCATCGCCGGAGAAAATCCGCTCGTGGTCTTTCGGCGAAGTGAAAAAGCCCGAGACCATCAACTACCGCACCTTCAAGCCCGAGCGCGACGGCTTGTTCTGCGCCAAGATTTTCGGGCCCATCAAGGACTACGAATGCTTGTGCGGCAAGTACAAACGCCTCAAGCACCGCGGTGTGATCTGCGAGAAGTGCGGCGTTGAAGTGACGCAAACCAAAGTGCGCCGCGAGCGCATGGGCCATATCGACCTGGCCGCGCCTTGCGCCCACATCTGGTTCCTCAAGTCTCTCCCAAGCCGTTTGGGCTTGGTACTGGACATGACGCTGCGTGATATCGAGCGCGTGCTTTATTTTGAAGCGTATGTGGTGACCGACCCCGGCATGACACCGTTGAAAAAATTCAGCATCATGTCCGAGGACGATTTCGACGCTAAGTTCAAGGAATACGGCGATGAGTTCCAGGCCAAGATGGGCGCTGAAGGCATCAAGGATTTGCTGCAAAGCATCGACATCGAAGGTTCGATCGAAAGACTGCGCAATGACCTGACCGGCTCTGAGCTGAAAATCAAGAAGAACGCCAAGCGCCTCAAAGTGCTGGAAGCCTTCAAGAAATCGGGTATCAAGCCCGAGTGGATGGTGCTCGAAGTACTGCCGGTCTTGCCGCCGGACCTGCGCCCGCTGGTGCCGCTGGACGGTGGCCGTTTTGCCACCTCCGACCTGAACGACTTGTACCGCCGCGTGATTAACCGCAACAGCCGCCTACGCCGTTTGCTGGAACTCAAAGCGCCGGAAATCATTGCCCGCAATGAAAAGCGTATGTTGCAAGAGTCCGTCGACTCCTTGCTGGACAACGGACGCCGCGGCAAGGCTATGACCGGAGCCAACAAACGCGCCCTGAAGTCTTTGGCCGACATGATCAAAGGCAAGTCTGGCCGTTTCCGCCAAAACTTGCTGGGCAAGCGCGTGGACTACTCCGGTCGCTCGGTGATTACCGTGGGCCCGACCCTCAAGCTGCACCAGTGCGGTCTGCCCAAGCTGATGGCGCTGGAACTCTTCAAACCTTTCATCTTCGCGCGCCTGGAAGCCATGGGCATTGCCACCACCATCAAGGCCGCCAAGAAGGAAGTTGAATCCGGCACGCCCGTGGTCTGGGACATTTTGGAAGAGGTGATCAAAGAGCACCCGGTTATGCTCAACCGTGCACCTACGCTGCACCGCCTTGGTATCCAGGCATTTGAGCCTATCCTGATCGAAGGCAAGGCGATTCAACTGCACCCGCTGGTCTGCTCGGCCTTTAACGCCGATTTTGACGGTGACCAAATGGCCGTCCACGTGCCTTTGTCGGTCGAAGCCCAAATGGAAGCCCGCACATTGATGTTGGCCTCCAACAATGTGCTCTTCCCCGCCAACGGCGAGCCTTCCATCGTGCCTTCACAAGACGTGGTGCTGGGCTTGTACTACACCACCCGTGACCGTATCAATGCCAAAGGCGAAGGCCTGATTTTTGCTGACACTGGCGAAGTGCAGCGCGCTTTTGACGCGGGTGAAGTGGATCTGAACGCCCGTGTGAACGTGCGCCTGACCGAGTACCTCAAGGACAAAGATAGCGGCGAATTTGTCGCCACCACCAAGGTCTGGGAAACCACTGCTGGGCGTGCGCTCTTGTCGGAGATATTGCCCAAGGGCTTGCCTTTCTCGAACCTGAACAAGGCGCTCAAGAAGAAGGAAATCTCCAAACTCATCAACGTGTCTTTCCGCAAGTGCGGCTTGAAAGAGACCGTGGTGTTTGCCGACAAGCTTTTGCAAGCCGGTTTCCGCCTGGCTACTCGCGCTGGTATTTCCATCTGTATCGACGACATGTTGGTGCCGCAGGAAAAGCACGAAATCATCCGCCGTGCGCAAATCGAAGTGAAAGAAATCGAGAAGCAGTATGTTTCCGGTTTGGTGACCTCTGGCGAGCGTTACAACAAAGTGGTGGACATCTGGGGTAAGTCGGGTGACGAAGTCTCCAAGGTCATGATGGCCAAGCTCTCCAAAGAGATGGTGACCGATCGCCATGGCAATCTGGTGCAACAAGAGTCCTTTAACTCCATCTACATGATGGCCGACTCCGGTGCCCGCGGTTCCGCTGCCCAGATTCGCCAGGTGGCAGGGATGCGTGGTTTGATGGCCAAGCCTGACGGCTCCATTATCGAGACGCCCATTACTGCCAACTTCCGCGAAGGTCTGAATGTGTTGGAGTACTTCATCTCCACACACGGTGCGCGTAAAGGCTTGGCCGATACCGCGCTCAAAACCGCGAACTCGGGCTACCTGACACGTCGTCTGGTCGACGTGACGCAAGACTTGGTGGTAACCGAGCTCGATTGCGGCACCCATAACGGCTATCTGATGCGCGCCATCGTCGAAGGCGGTGAAGTGATCGAATCGCTGCGCGATCGCATACTGGGCCGCACCGTGGCCGAAGATGTGCTGCATCCTGAAAACCGATCAGTCGTTGCCCCTGCTGGTACGATGCTGGACGAAGACATCATCGAAGAGCTCGAGGTCTTTGGGGTGGACGAAGTTAAAGTGCGCACCGCGCTGACCTGCGAAACCCGTTTCGGTATCTGCGCCAAGTGCTATGGCCGCGACTTGGGCCGTGGCGGCCTGATCAACCACGGCGAAGCCGTGGGTGTGATCGCTGCCCAGTCCATCGGTGAGCCCGGTACGCAGCTGACGATGCGTACCTTCCACATCGGTGGTGCCGCTTCGCGTGCCGCCATTGCCTCCAGCGTGGAAGCCAAGTCCAGCGGCAATATCGGTTTTAACGCCACCATGCGCTATGTGACCAACAGCAAGAGCGAGCTTGTCGTGATTTCCCGCTCCGGCGAAATCGTGATTCAGGACGAGCATGGCCGCGAGCGCGAGCGCCACAAAGTGCCTTACGGCGCGGTGCTGAGCGTCAAAGCCGACCAGGCCATCAAAGCCGGTGCGATTTTGGCCAACTGGGATCCGCTGACCCGCCCCATCATTACCGAGTTTGCCGGACGTGCGCAATTCGAGAACGTGGAAGAGGGCCTGACAGTAGCCCGCCAGGTTGACGAAGTGACCGGCCTGTCCACCCTGGTGGTGATCGACCCTAAGCGACGCGGTTCCGCAAAAATCGTGCGCCCCCAGGTCAAGCTGATCGACGCATCGGGCAAGGAAGTCAAGATTCCGGGCACCGACCATGCGGTAACTATCGGTTTCCCGGTGGGTGCTTTGGTGCAGGTGCGCGACGGCCAAGACGTGGGCCCTGGCGAAGTGCTAGCGCGTATCCCCATCGAAGGCCAGAAAACCCGCGACATTACCGGCGGTTTGCCGCGTGTGGCCGAGTTGTTTGAAGCGCGTTCGCCTAAAGACAAAGGCGTGTTGGCAGAAGCTACTGGCACCGTGTCCTTCGGCAAAGAAACCAAAGGCAAGGTACGTTTGCAAATCACCGACCCGGAAGGCAAAGTCTGGGAAGAGCTGGTGCCCAAAGAGAAGAACATTCTGGTGCACGAAGGCCAGGTAGTAAACAAGGGCGAGTCCGTGGTGGACGGCCCTGCTGACCCGCAAGACATCTTGCGCTTGCTGGGCTCCGAGGAGCTGGCCCGCTACATCGTGGACGAAGTACAGGACGTTTACCGATTGCAAGGCGTGAAGATCAACGACAAGCATATTGAAGTGATCGTGCGCCAGATGCTGCGTCGTGTGGTGGTCGAAGCTGTTGGAGACTCCAACTACATTGGCGGTGAGCAAGTGGAGCGTTCTGAAATGCTCAATACCAATGACGCGTTGCGCGCAGAGGGGAAAGTGCCCGCTACGTTCACGAACTTGTTGCTGGGTATCACCAAAGCCTCTTTGTCCACTGATAGCTTCATCAGTGCGGCTTCCTTCCAGGAAACCACGCGCGTGCTGACCGAAGCGGCCATCATGGGCAAACGCGATGAATTGCGTGGACTGAAAGAAAACGTTATCGTGGGTCGTCTGATCCCGGCAGGTACTGGCTTGGCCTACCACGAAGCGCGTCTGGTGCGTGAGCAAATGGATGATTCAGAGCGCCGAGCGATTGCCGAAGCCGATGCTGCAGAATTGGCTGACGCCACGGGTGAGACCGAAGCCGAGTCGGCTGAAGGTAGCGCTACAGAGTAAGCCTGGAAGGGCCTTCAAGCCCACTGCCCCAGGCCTTTTTCACGGAGGCTTGGGGCATTTTTTTTAAGGGTATGAATGCATGGACATGTCGGGATTGTTGTGGCCTTTAGCTGCCTTGCTGATTTGCTGGGTAGTGGGTGCGCACAGCCGTTTAAGGCGTTTGCGCAACGCCTGCTGGCTCGCTGTCGATAACCTGGATCACGCTTTGCAATCTTTGTTACAGGTAGCGAAGGAAGCGCTGGACCGGCCCGATCCTGCGACCCGCGCCCACGAGGAATTAACGATAGCGGCGCTGCATCTTTCGCTTACCCTTAAAACGATAAAAAGTGCTAAGTTGATGACCGGGCGGGATGACGATGCACAAACGCTCGGTCTGCAGTGGGCCGCGTTGCTGCTGGCCTGGCAGTCATTTTGCGAAGCGCACGTTGAGGTAATTGAAGTGCAAGCCCTGGATGCATTACGTACCCGTTGGGAAGAGGCTCACAACCATGGCTTGTTTGCAAAAGCCACCGTAAATCAGGCCATGCTGGCTTACAACGCTGCGGTCCAACAAGCACCCGCGCGCTGGGTTGCGGCGCGTTTAGGCTTTATCAGAGTCACACCGCTGTAGATTAGAGACATGGCAACTACTTCTGGACCACCGTTATGGCAGCAATTGCAATGCGCAGCGGGTGTTGTCCGGCAGGTGTGGCAAGGTGTTTCAGGCAGCGTGGCGATTGAAAGTGTTGCAGCGCCATTACGCCCTGGCGTTCAAGCACTGGCCTTTCATACCTGGCGCAATCTGGGCCGCGCCATGGCCTTGCGCGATCAATTAGTGCAGCGAGCGCCTCCGGCCTTGACCGACGCACTGTTGTGCGTGACGCTTGCCTTGCTGTGGGATCCTGAGCAGGCGCTGTATGACGAGCACACGCTGGTGAACCAGGCGGTCGAGGCGCTCAAGCGATCGCCGTCCAGTCGGACGCATGCCAACTTTGTCAATGCATGTTTGCGGCGCTATTTGCGCGAACGCCAAACACTCAATACCTTGACGGACGCGGATCCCCAGGCACGTTGGAACCACCCGCTGTGGTGGATTAAACGTTTACAAATGGAATACCCCGATGGCTGGCAATTGCTGCTTGACGCGGCAAACGCCCATGCACCTATGACCTTGCGCGTGAACCGGCGACGCTGCACAGTGGCAGCTTATTTGGAAAAATTGCAGGAAGCGGGCATCGACGCAAATGCCGGGCACGGTGCCGTGCTGGTGCTAAGTAAGCCCGTGCCGGTAACGCGTCTGCCTGGTTTCACACAGGGCATGGTTGCGGTACAGGATGCAGCGGCGCAGTGGGCGGCGCCTCTGTTGTTGGAGGGTTTGGGTGCGTGTCCGCGCATTCTCGATGCCTGTGCCGCCCCTGGCGGGAAGACGGCGCACCTACTTGAACTGGCCGACGCAAGTCTATTGGCTATCGATAAAGATGCTCAACGTCTTCAAAAAATTGAAGACAATTTGGGGCGCTTGGGCCTTAGCGCAGAGGTCCGTCAGGGTGATGCCGCTCGCCCGCAGGACTGGTGGGATGGGCAATTGTTTGACGGCATTTTGCTAGATGCTCCCTGCACGGCATCCGGTATTGTTCGCCGTCATCCGGATATACGATGGTTGCGCCGGGAGGAAGATGTGAGCCAGTTGGCCCGTTTACAGGCGCAAATGCTGCGCGCTTTATGGCCGTTATTGCGCCCCGGCGGAAAAATGGTCTACTGCACCTGCTCACTATTTCGGGCTGAAGGAGCAGAACAAGTGGCTAATTTTTCGCGCGATCATAGCGACGCGCGGTCCTTGCCGACGCCCGGACAATTGCTACCCGGCTCGCCGGCTGCCGGTCTGTACGACAATCCTCACCATGATCATGATGGCTTTTTCTATGCCTTGTTGGAAAAGCGCGCTGCCTAAGCACTTGCTGGGGTGGCTTTTCCTGCCAGCCTTGCTGATGCTGTTCGCAGTCGCAAGCCAGGCACAAACCCAGGCCGACATACCGACTTTGCGTGCTGAGCGCGCGGGCAATGAAGTTTTTGTCTCGGCCAATGTAAGTTTTGAATTGCCTGCTATCGTGGAAGATGCACTGTTAAAAGGTGTGCCCATGTTTTTCATGCTGGAGGCGGATTTGTACCTAGACCGTTGGTACTGGTATGACAAACGGATTTCCGGTGCGCAACGCCAATTGCGCTTGGCTTACCAGCCCCTGACGCGGCGATGGCGTGTGACCCAGTCGCAGGGTATGGGGAGCGATAGTTCGCAGGGCCTGTCGCTGAACCAGAGCTATGAGAGCCTGGCCGAAGCACTTTCGATGGTGCGTCAGGCTTCTAAATGGAAGGTGGCTGAACTCGCAGATACAGACCCAACATCCAAAATTAAATTGCTGTTTCGGTTTCGTCTTGATTTGTCGCAGTTGCCGCGACCCTTTCAAATCGGTGCCATAGGGCAATCCGAATGGGATATCCAAGGCATCGCGCGCACGGCGCTCCGCGAGGAGGGCGCGCGATGAGTGCTGATACTTTCGAGCTGCCATCCATAGCGCCTGCTCCACCGCGCCAAGAAGCGGGTGCTATCCATCGCGTGGTGACCGCTCTTGCCATTGCGATGGTGTTGATCGGCTTGCTTTTGTTGTACCTGCTGACGCAAGCCACCAATAACCGCGAAATGTACGAGGAAAACTACGCCCAATTGTTCACGATCAATTTGGTGGTGGCCAGCATCCTCGGGATTTTTATATCTTGGACGGCATGGCGCTTGTACCAGCGGGTTCGCCAAGGGCGCTTCGGTAGCCGACTACTGATCAAAATTGCCGCGATTTTTGCACTGGTCGGAGTTGCCCCTGGCTTGCTGATCTATGTGGTCTCCTACAAGTTTGTTTCGCGCTCCATTGAGAGCTGGTTTGACGTCAAGGTCGAGGGCGCACTAGATGCCGGTCTGACCTTGGGTCGGGTGACTTTGGATACTTTGAGCAATGATTTAGCGTCCAAGGCGCGCCAAGCAGCTGAGCAGTTGTCGGTTAACCAGCAGAAAGTTCCAGTAAGTGCATTGGTACGTTTGATGGAACAAATCGGCGCCAGCGAAGCTTCGGTCTGGACCGCCAGCGGCAAATTGATTTCTAGATCAGGCCCCATCGGCATGCCGCTCAGCCCGGATAAGCCCAGCAAGACCCAACTAGGCACGGCTAGCGACGACCGTTCCTACGCATGGGTGGATGGTCTGGAAGATGCCGCGATGGGTAAGGCCGTTAAACCGAGCATCAAAGCGCTGGTGCCCATTCCTAACGCCAGCCTGGGGCTGGCCAGTGAACAGCGGTTTTTGTTAGTGCAAAGGGTATTGCCCGCCAATTTCGTCTCCAATGCCTTGGCCGTGGACAGCGCGAACCGGGAATACCAAGAGCGTGCGCTGGCGCGCTCTGGACTCAAACGAATGTATATCGGCACTTTGACCTTGAGCCTTTTTCTGGCCGTATTTGGAGCTATTTTGTTGGCCATCGTCATGGGCAATCAAATTGCCAGACCCTTACTGGTATTGACGGAAGGGGTTAGCCAGGTGGCCGCTGGGGATCTGCGACCGAAAATCGCCTTGCAAACTAAAGATGAGCTAGGCGGCCTGACCCGCGCCTTCGCGTCCATGACACAGCAACTGGCCGATGCCCGTCACACGGTGCAGGCCAGCATGTCGCAGGTGGATGCTGCGCGCGCGCATCTGCAAACTATTTTGGATAACTTGACTGCGGGTGTGCTGGTACTCAATTCGCAAGGCGTCGTGCGATCGGCTAATCCGGGCGCGGCCCGGATTTTGCATTTGGAAGGCGGCATTCTCGCCGGTGCCAATTTGGCGAGTTTCGTGGGACTTGAAAATTTTGCGTCAGGAGTCGCCCAACAATTCGACGACTTTCTGCAAGGCAGTGAATTAGGCAAAGACCATTGGCAACAGTCTTTCGAATTGGGCGCCGTAGACGGCGTATCGAATGCGACGTCAGATCGCTCCGTGATGCTGGTGGCGCGCGGTGCCATCTTGCCTGACCAGACGCGCTTAGTGGTTTTTGATGATATTTCAGAAATCGTTTCTGCGCAACGTGCTCGCGCCTGGGGCGAAGTGGCCCGCCGTCTAGCGCATGAGATCAAAAATCCCTTGACTCCCATACAGCTTTCTGCGGAACGTTTGGAGCGAAAGTTACTTGGTAAATTGGAGATGCCTGAGCAACTGATGGTGACCAAGTCCGTCAAGACAATCGTGGATCAGGTAGACGCAATGAAACGGTTGGTTAACGACTTTAGAGACTACGCTCGACTGCCTGCTGCTAAATTGGAGCCCGTGGACCTCAATGAACTGATTGAAGATGTGCTGCATTTGTACGAAGCAGCCGCGATTCCTGTTTTGGTGGACCTGGATGCAAGTATTCCTAAAGTCTTGGGCGATCCTCAACAATTACGCCAGGTATTGCATAACCTGGTACAGAACGCGTTGGATGCGACTTTTCAGGTACCGACCGAGGGGGTAGGCAAGACACCCCCGCTGACGCCTGGCGACGCACCGGTTCTGGTTCGCACGCAATGGATGCCTAGTTCGGGACGAGTGCGCCTGGCTGTATTGGATCAAGGCGGTGGTTTTCCCGAGCATATTCTCAAACGCGCATTCGAGCCCTATGTGACGACTAAGCGAAGCGGGACTGGTTTGGGCTTGGCGGTCGTGAAGAAAATTGCGGATGATCATGGGGCGCGCATCGAGATTAGTAATCGTATTTCTGAAAATCTAAGCACGGGTGCGCAAGTGTCGTTATCATTAGCTACTTCATAAATGATTAAATTTTTGATAAATAATATTTTGGACGCAGCATAACCATGGCAAATATATTGGTCGTCGATGATGAGCATGGCATCCGGGACTTGCTTTGCGAGATTCTTAACGATGAGGGTCACGCGGTGGAACTGGCGGAAAACGCCGCTCAGGCAAGAGCTGCGCGATTGCGTGAGCCCCCTGACCTCGTGTTGTTAGACATCTGGATGCCAGACACTGATGGTGTAAGTTTGCTCAAGGAGTGGGCGGCCAGTGGGCAACTGACCATGCCTGTCATCATGATGAGTGGGCACGCCACCATTGAGACGGCGGTTGAGGCCACCAAAATTGGTGCCATGGCCTTCTTGGAAAAGCCCGTTACTTTGCAAAAACTCCTTAAAGCGGTGGAGCAGGGCTTAGCCCGCAACACGGTACAAAAGCGTGATCCCCGTTTAGCGATTCAATCCCAATTGTTAGCCGCCGTGCCGGAAGATAGCCAAACTGGGGACGCTCCGGCATCACTCCCGCCATCGGCTAGTCAATTGTTTGAATTGGACCGTCCATTGCGTGATGCCAAAGATGATTTTGAGCGCGCGTACTTCCAGTTTCACCTGACCAAGGAAATGGGATCTATGACCCGTGTGGCCGATAAAACTGGCTTGGAGCGCACCCATTTGTACAGGAAACTGAAGCAACTCGGTGTGGATGTTTCGCGTGGTGGCAAGCAGCGCTACAACACTTGAGACGCCTAGGCTGCGAATCAAATCCTATGTCCGCATGGACCGCGAATAGGAGTGCGCGCTTTCGACCAGCGCGGCAACGTTTTCGGGAGGGGTGAATTGGCTGATGCCATGGCCTAGGTTGAATATATGTGTCGGCCCTGGCCCGTTACCCTGGTGCGGTGGACCGAAAATGTCGAGAACGCGCTTAACTTCACGCGCTATGTTTTCTGGAGGTGCAAAAAGTACGTTCGGATCGATGTTGCCTTGCAGCGCCTTGCCCGGCCCATTGGCGGAGCCGCCAACCATGGCGCGGGCGATGCCCAGATTGACTGTCCAATCTAAGCCCAATACCTCGCAATCGAGTGCGCCCATTTGCTGTAGCCATAATCCGCCACCCTTGGTAAAAACAATTCGGGGAATCACTTCGCCTTGGGGTCCATAGCGCTTCAGTTGGGCAAGCACTTTTGCCGTGTAGGCCAAGCTAAATTGTTGGAATGCCCCATCCGCCAGCACGCCGCCCCAGCTATCAAATACCATGACCGCTTGGGCGCCTGCATCGATTTGCGCGTTGAGGTAGGCGGATACCGCATCCGCATTAACCGTCAAAATTCGATGCATCAGGTCGGGCCTAGCGTACATCATGGTTTTTACTAACCGGTAGTCGTCTGAGCCGGCGCCTTCAACCATATAGCATGCGAGCGTCCATGGGCTGCCTGAAAAACCTATCAATGGAACGCGCGCCTTGCCGCTAGGGCCAGTCAATGCCTTTCGAATGCTGGTAACAGCGTCAAAAACATAACGCAGCTTGTCCATATCGGGGACTGCAAGCCGATTCACCGACTCCTCATCGGCCACACGTTTGGCAAATCGCGGCCCTTCGCCTTGTGCAAAAGTTAAACCAAGTCCCATCGCATCAGGCACCGTCAAAATATCGCTGAACAGAATCGCAGCATCGAGCGGATAGCGATCAAGCGGCTGCAGCGTCACCTCTGTGGCGTAGTCAGGATTGGTAGCCAAGCCCATAAAGCTACCGGCCTTTTCTCTGGTACTGCGGTATTCGGGCAAGTAGCGTCCGGCCTGGCGCATCAACCACAAGGGTGTGTAAGGGGTGGGCAAGCGCAAACAGGCGCGCAGAAAATGGGGGTTTTCCAGACCTTGGAAAGTCGCCTCCAAAGGCCCAGTCGCAAATGGATGGAGATCAATATTCATAGATTAAGTGCGGCACAAGTCTAGCGTGATAAATGAAAGCTGCGCACAAAGACCAGGCGCAGGCGAGCGGCGCTAAGAGCGGCACTCTCATAAAAGCCAAGGTCAGTGGACATCGCTGCCTAAGTGTACGCAAGTTTAGGAAGCCGAATACTGCCCCGATTTCGGCTGAAAAATTTAATGTGGACATCCCGTCTGGCTATGAAGACGCGAACTAAGCGACGATGAAAGCCGTCTGCTTCAGAAATGTTCCCCATCCGCCCTTCTGAAATGAATCTAAAAGTTCCAGATTCGCGGAGAAATTGCCTGGCGCAGGTCGCGCTGAACTGAAATGGGATTGTGCGTGTCCAGCAAGGCACTAAAAAATCCAGAGGAATCGTACATACGGTCTGGCAAAGAAACACAGCCCGTGGATAAAGGCGAAAACTTAAACAAGTTTCATTACTGAAAACACAATTATTGTTGTATGATTAATGAAAATGGGTATCAAAATGTAATAAATTTATCAAAAATTACACGACGGATAGCTATCGCCATCCATAGTGTTTATCAGATCAATCAGAGCGATAGCTTTTAAAAGGACAAAACACGGTGACCATGAACGCAATCATAAACCGGGTGCTGGTGGTAGATGACAGCAATACGATCCGTAAAAGTGCGGCTGTATTTCTTAGGCAGGGCGGTCATGATGTCGTGCTCGCCGAAGATGGGTTTGATGCTCTTGCCAAACTCAACAGTAGTTCGCCTGACATCGTATTTTGCGACATTTCAATGCCCCGGCTTGATGGATATCAAACATGCGCAATCATAAAGAGCAACCAAAAATATGCGCAATTGCCCATTGTGTTGTTGTCATCTAGAGACGGGATATTTGATAAGGCTAGAGGGCGTGTTGTCGGCGCTGAGCACTACCTCACAAAACCGTTTACAAAGGAACAACTATTAGAAGTGGTCAAAACATTTGGTAGAAACGCAGAGGAAAAACGAAGTGAACATTAAAAACATTTTGTTAGTAGATGACTCCAAAACTGAAACCATGATCTTGACAAAAATGCTCACAGACGCTGGCTTTTCCGTGAAAACAGCATCCAATGCAGAGCTTGCCCTGCTCCAACTCAAGGGTGAAAAACCAGACCTCATCTTGATGGATGTGGTCATGCCGGGCAGAAGTGGCTTTCAGTTGACCCGAATCCTTGCCCGCGACGTAGAACTCGGGACGATACCTATCATTTTGTGCAGCAGCAAGAATCAGGAATCTGACAGGATTTGGGGGCTCCGACAGGGCGCACGTGAATACATTACCAAGCCAGTAGACGTAAATCGCTTGCTTGCTTCAATACGACGCATAGAGGGTCGCCCATGAGCAACAAACATGAGCGGATGAGGGATTTTCAAGATCGGATCACAAAGCGTCTTGCGCTAGCACAGGAGGGGACCTTTACTGCGGGTTGGCTTGCTGCCTCAATTGGCGGCGATCGCTATATATTTCCATTAGTTCAATCGGGTGAAATAGTTCCTATGGCGACTATTTCAAACGTTCCCTACACAAAGGATTGGTTTCTGGGTGTGATCAATTCTCGTGGGCGAATCTATGGGGTTGTTGACCTCGCGGCCTATATTGAATTCGGCAGCCGGACCCGCGAGCTTGGAAAGAGTAGACCGATTCGACAAGCGGATACGAGTTTCCTAGGGCTTAACCCGAGCCTTGGAACAAACACCGTATTTAGTGTGGAAAAAATTTATGGTTTAAAGACGGCGGAGGACTTTGTCGAGGTGGAGGTGCCTGTTACCAATAAGCCAGACTGGATGGGCGAACAATACATCGATACGTCTCGCGCTGCATGGCAAGAAGTAAACCTACAGAGACTTGTTCAATCTCAAGCGTTTCTGAATATCGGTGTGTGATGGGAAATGCATATATGTCATCCAGCGTGCATAAAAATGAGTCTTTGATAAAAAAATCGGATTCAGACAATATAAATAAATCACAATTTCAGGAGTCTGCATTTCAAGATTCCGTCTTGATAGAAACTCCAAATCAAAACCAATCAAATACGCCGTCGGGTACAGCATCTGAGCTGTCAAAGCGCAAACCTGATGTGAAAGACGCATCAGACGAAAAAGTGCGCCTGCCTGGACTAGGGGAGGTGTCAGTCTCCACATCCCTCAGAATACTCTATACATTTTTCGTCATATTTCTCGGCATTACATTCGCCCTTACCTACCTCACGTTTCAGTATTCTGAAGCAATGGTGAGACACACACAAATAGCGGGAGATGCGCTGATGCAAACTCAGCGTATGGCAAGAATAGCTAACGATGCTTTGGCTGGTATGCCCGGCGCTTTTGAACAGTTGCAGGAAGCAGTCGACCACCTGAATGCCGCAGTAGACGTAATGCGGGAAAAGTCTACCTCAACGAACTTCCCTTGGGCCTCTCAGCCGACTTCTACGAATCGGTTTGAAGAAATTGGGCCATTACTAGAACGATCGAAAAAAAACGTAGACATCATTATAAAAAATAGAAAAACACTAAATAACGCAGCAGCAACAATGCATGAGCTGAACGAGCATTCTGCGCGTAATTTCTCAATCATTCAGGAGATATCTAGTAGAAAATCCGAAAAAAGGAATACAGATAATGAGATTCATATAGCAGGTGAACTCGCACTCATAAATCAGCGGATCACAAAAACAGTATCCCAGATGTGGAGCTCGTTGAGCATCTCGGAGGCACAGATTAAACAAGTCCAGCAGGATATTGTTTCATTTGAATTAATTATAAAATCCACCATCAATGGAAATGAGAGTATGCGTATAAATGGTACAAAAGATCCGATTTTGAGGAGCTACCTAGATGCACTTTTATTGACGTCAAAATTGCAAGGCGAGCTCAGTTTAATACTTATAGATGCCATACCCAATCTCGCACAAAGCCGCCGGGCGCAACAACAAATTGGTAAAGATAACGAGCTACTAAACTCGAAAATTAGCAGCTATCGTGATCAGTCAATTGACATTCCAAAGATATATAACGACCCCAAACTGGCGCTTGCTATCGCAGCGACTTTTCTCTTACTCACCATTGGCGCATTGCTTGCGATTCAGCTCAGGGGCGCCAGACAAAGACGCGATCTTGCCCTCAATAGGGAGCAGGCGGCTCATCAACTCAACAAGATGACGCAACAAGCAAATCAGGTGATTCAAACGGCAATTTTGCGTCTGATGAACGAATTGCAAGCGGTGGCGGAGGGTGACTTAACTAGGCAGGCGACTGTGACCGAGGACATTACCGGCGCAATTGCAGATTCGATCAATTACACGGTGGAAGAACTTCGGGCACTGGTACTTAGTGTGCAGTTAACTGCAGACCGCGTCGCACGAACGACCGCCCAAGTTGGCGAATCGTCTAAGGCGCAGTTAGCGTCCTCAAATCAGCAACTGCGAGAAATTAGGCAAACCGGCCTATCAGTCCTGGAAATGGCCGGGCGGATTAACGAAGTGTCGATGCGTGCCCAACAATCAGCGGAGGTTGCACGGCAATCATTAATCACTTCGAACTCTGGATTACTCGCCGTCCAGGCAACGATAGAAGGAATGAACGCTTTACGGGAACACATCCAAGAAACATCAAAGCGCATAAAGCGACTAGGCGAGTCATCGCAGGAAATTAGTGAGATTACCGAGATTATTTCAGACATTACTGAACAAACTAATGTGCTCGCGCTTAATGCCGCCATCCAGGCAGCTTCGGCAGGTGAAGCGGGCCGTGGATTCGCTGTTGTAGCAGAGGAAGTGCAGCGACTGGCGATCCGCTCGGCAGAAGCGACGCAGCAAATTGCTGGGATCGTGAATACTATTCAGGGAGACACCCAGAACGCAATTGGCGCTATGGAAAGATCAGCGCAAGGGGTAATCGCTGGTGCAAACTTGTCGGACAAGGCAGGTGCAGCGCTCTCCGATATTGACAAAATAAGCAGACTAGTTGCCGATCAGGTGGAGCACATTTCGACTACGACATTGCGCGAGGCCTCATTGGCAAATGAGGTTGCCAAGAGCATTCAAAACATTTTTACAGTGACCGAGCAAACAGAAAAGAGCAACCTATCAACCGCCGCAGAAGTGCACCGCCTGGCGCTTGTGGCTAATGAGCTGCGCAAGTCTGTTGCAAGGTTTAAAGTCAAATAGATCTGACTCGTAGAGACCCATTGAATCATTTTGATATCTTTCAAGTATTTTGGTGCCTGAAGCAAAAATGGATTTTGATAACCAGTCAATAGAGCTGGCCCCTCTCACTTGGGTGCTGCCTGATTTACGAAAAACATTTCCAATGGCCGTAAATGCTTTGCGCCATTTTTCAGAAGGTACAAAAATTCGTGGTGATAGCTCTGTAGCAGACTCGTCACTTGGCGCTTTGCGCGACGTATCACGGCAATTTAGGCAGTCCCGCAGTGCGCTTGATATGGTTGGACAGCAGGGCATTGCAATAATTATTGCTGCTATAGAAAATCTTGTTGATGTCTTTACTAAGAATCCTCATAGCTGTAATGAAAACGCGATTCAAGTTATTGAACAAGCAACGCGAGGCATCATAGAATTTCTCGAAGCCGTGCTAAAAGGCCGCCCTGCGTCTGAAGTTGGCTTATTCCCCCAATACCGAGAATTGGCTATTCTTACAAATAGCCCACGTATACACCCAGCCGATTTATGGTCTGCAAGTTGGCAATGGCGGGATCTGCAGGTGTCGACAGCGTTCTCGGTGGCTGCTGCCGATCCCCGTCCAAAGCAAAAAATGGATGATGCGCTGTTGCGTTTTCTAAATGACGGTGACTTGCAGGCGTCGGGGGAGTTAGCCTTACATTGCGCAGGATTGGCGAGCGTTAGTGCAGAGACCAGAGACCGGACGTTCTGGATTATTTCGGCAGCATTTTTTGAGACTGTGGCCTATTCCCTTCTCGCGGTTGACACGTATGTCAAACGCGCAGCCTCGCATATTTTGCAGCAATTAGAAGCACTTTCAAAAAATATTCGCCCCTCTGAGCGTGTCGTACAAGATGTGGCGTTTTTCGTCCTAAGATCCTCAAAGACTGACGTTGCGCAATTGCCGTTTCTGCAAGAGGTACGTCAAACCTATGGAGACCTAGAGGTTTTCAGAGGCGATTACAACGAGTTGCATTACGGGCGGATTGACCCTGTTCAATTGGACTATTTGCGGCTGCGCTTAGGCTCATTGTCCGAAAGCTGGTCTGCTTGGGTTGCAGGCGATGTCAGTCGTACTACTGCGCTTACTCAGCATATTTCTTCCGTTGGCGAATCGTTACTCATTTTGAATGCGCAAAGTGATACGCTGGTTCGCGCTCTCTCAGCCGCCGTTGCAGCGGCGCTATCGACTGACGCTAAGCCCAATGCAAGCCTAGCCATCGAGGTCGCGACTACGATTTTGTATTTGGAAGCAGTCTATGACGATATAGACCAAGCGAAGGAGTTCATGGGCGAGCGATCCAATGCGCTAGCCCGCAGGCTAACGAAAGTCGCCGAAGGTTTGACGCCGGATGCCGTAGAGCCTTGGATGGAGGCCTTGTATCGCAGACGTAGTGAACGCCATAGCATGGGTAGTGTGACGAACGAGCTACGCGTTACTCTGGCTGCAGTTGAATCCTCGCTAGAAAAATATCGCCTTGAGCCGTCTGATTCCAGCATTTTGGCTTTGATTTCAGGCTACCTATCGCAAATGTACGGAGTTTTTTCTGTGCTCGGACTTTATCAGGCGGCCAGTGCGATATTCAAGATCCGTGAAATATTGGATAGCCACCTCGCTAACGCGCGAAGAAGGCATCCCATTCCCATCAAGGTTTACGAGCAAATTGCAGGTAGCGTGAGCACCTTAGGTTTCTTAATAGATCTACTGAATTATCAAATCGGTATTGCTAAGGAAATGTTTTTTTATGATGCGAACTCTGGTGAGTTTCGCTATCTCAATGGACGGGGTGCGGGGACGCAAAGCGCTGGTGTTAGTAATCAAGTTGAGCCGATTTCTATACCAATTCAAGCGTCAGAGGAATCCATTTCACCTACTGAAGCCTTGCTGTTGCCGCATCAGGGATCGCATTCAGTAAAGGATAGTCTGGCTATCCAAGTTTTTGCCGAGTCCGAACCAGAGGATGAACGCACCATTTTGCAGATCTTTTTGGATGAAGCAAAAGAGGTGCTTGAAGCTGCCCAATCCACACTGGGGTCATCAGATGGATGGCTCGATGAGCTCTCTGAGTTAACTACTCTTCGAAGGACATTTCACACTCTTAAGGGTGGCGCGAGAATGGTTGAGCTTGATCAGCTTGGCGAGGCGGCATGGTCATTTGAGAGCTTACTGACGCAGTGGGAGGATGACAATCGTCAATCTTTTCCGGGGTTTGTGACATTGATCTCTCAAGCGATAGACGCACTCGCCTCTTGGACCCAGTGCATCGCCGTAAACCAACCACCACCATGGACAACCGAGGCATTTGAAATTCGCGCTAAGACCATGCTGCTTGAGCAGCGACTCATACCGTTTGATATGTTGCGAGCTGAGGTTGACGTGCAGCACGAAGATCAAAGTATCACTGTTTTATCGGGTAACGTAAGCATCGCGGGCTTTGATAATTCGGCGGTAAATGATCTAGCGCCGCCAAGCGTCGTGTTGAATGCGTATCCGCACCGATTGCCGGAAGAACTTTTCGAAATATTTTTTTCAGAAACGAGTGGATGGGCGCTCGCCCTACTTGAGGAAGTAGGTGCTTGGTCCTTAGAACAAAATGAGCCAGATATTGACCTGGCGCAAACGCTTGCACATTCGATCCGCGGGAATTCTGCGGCAGTTGGAATCCGCGCAATCACAGATTTAGCGCAGGCACTTGAAGAAATTATGGAACGGCTTAAAGTGCGCCATAAACCGGTAGTGACCGTGGCGTCAGAAGTGATGAGGGCGGCCAAATTACTGCATGATTTGGTGCTGCAGTCTGCACAAGATCGTTCGCCTTCATTAGATCCGGAGCTCTTGGAGTGCTTAGTCGAAATCAGCAAAGCCGAAAGCATAGATAGCTCTATTTCAGACTACGGATCTTTAGGCGACCGGGAAGAAAATTTCAAGGAGAAAAATGCAGCGTTCACTGCACTTAACCTCCTTGAAACGGAGGACAGGTTTAAAGCCGAAGTGAAGTCTCTTATCCGGACAACGGTCATGTCGATTAACACCAAGACGGACCCTTTGGAAGAGGACCAACTTGACAGCGAGAACACCCTAGACCTAGACCTTCTACCAATCTTCCAGGAAGAAGGTGCTGAACTTATACCAGCACTGGGGACAGCGCTTAGGCTTTGGAGTAATGAGCCCTCAGAAGTGGCGCACAGAGCTAGCGTTTTACGCTTGCTGCATACGCTCAAGGGTAGCAGTCGACTGGCCGGAGCACTACGTATCGGAGAGCTGGCCCATCACATGGAATCCGCTATTGAGGCAGTGACGCCTTCCCAAACATCAAAAACGGAGATCGACAGATTTATTACACAATTTGATCGGCTCAACCACATGTTTGTCTCTTTAGGGCAAGAGACGATAAGCCCTGTGCTGCTGGATGTTGAAGATGTAAGGGCCCCATTTGTTGACAGCACAATCGAGGTGTTGAGCGTATTGAAAGATGCTGCGCAGTTAGGCACGCAAATCTCATTACCCAATCTAATTAGAGTACGTGCAGCCGTCGTTGAAAGATTGGTCGATGAGGTCGGTGAAATTGCCGTGCATCGCTCACGATTGGATTCTCATTTGGGTCAAATTACGACATCACTCACCGATCTTCAGCAAACCCTAGATCGCTTGGCACAGCAACTGCGCGAGTTGGAATTACAGGCCGATATGCGAATCCAATCGCGTGTATCGGCTCTTGCGGACTCAAGGCAGCAATTTGATCCCCTGGAGTTTGATCGCTTTACGCGATTACAAGAAATAGCCCGCATGATGGCTGAATCGGTGGGCGATGTGGCCACCGTTCGTAGGAATGTCCAAACGGCCTTGTACGCCTCCAAAGAAGACTTGGAGCAACAGGCGCGTCAGACGCGAGAATTGCAACGTGACCTTCTGCGCATGCGACTAGTAGCCTTTGATGCAGTAGCAGATCGTTTTTACGGTGTCGTGCGTCAGGCTGCCAAGGAGCTTGGCAAGCGCGTCACCTTAGAGATAGTGGGTGGGCGACTGGAGGTCGACCGCAGCGTGCTGGAGCGAATGACCCCTGCATTTGAGCATTTGCTACGCAATGCCGTGGTGCATGGCATAGAGGGTCCGGCTGAGCGTATATCAGTAGGCAAAGCTATGGACGGGGCTATCTCGATATCTGTCAGCCAAGAGGGCAATGATGTGGTAGTTTTGTTTCGTGATGATGGACGAGGAATTTCAGCAGAGAGAATTCGAGCGAAGGCCATCGAAATTGGTCTGCTCGGGCGCGACGGTGATTTAGGCGAACAAGCACTTTTACAATTGGTTTTCGAACCCGGTTTTTCCACTTCTAATGTGGTGTCTGAATTGGCCGGCAGAGGAATTGGATTGGATGTGGTGCTGTCGGAGGTCAAGGCCTTGGGCGGCCGAATCGAAACCCATTCAGAAATTGGCTGTGGTACACAGTTCAAGCTGGTCTTCCCGCTGACGACAGCGGTGACACAGGTACTTTTATTTCGGACCGGAAAATCGACCATAGGTATTCCAGCCGCTTTGGTGGAAGCGGTAACGGGCGTGCCCACCGCTTCACTGCAAAAAGCCTATGCAGAAGGGCAGTATGCATTGGATCAAACTGCCACAATTGCCTTTTATGCTTCGTCCGGTTTGTTACAACTGCGCCCCGATGACGGAAATGCGACGGTAGGGGATCATTCTCTGGTCCTCCTACGCGGTGCTGGTCAAAGAATTGCCTTGCATGTCGATGAAGTGCTCGGTAATCGCGAGGTGGTGGTTAAAAATCTAGGCCCGCAGCTTTCCCGTTTACCTGGCCTGGCCGGCGTTACGGTTTTGCCTTCTGGGGCTACCGTTTTTATCTATAACCCCATTGCCCTAGCGTCTGTATACGGTCAGGAGGCGCGCCGACAACAGTCGAACTCAACCCGGCCTTCTAATATGGATGACGGACCTGCCGAGGCGCCATTGATATTAGTGGTCGATGACGCCATCACGGTGCGCCGTGTGATCCAACGTTTATTGGTGCGTGAAGGTTATAAGGTCGCATTGGCCCACGATGGCCTGCATGCCTTACAGATTTTGGAGCAACAAAGGCCGCTAATGGTTCTATCCGATATTGAGATGCCGCGCATGGATGGGTTTGAGCTTGTGCGCAACATTCGTTTGCGTGCGGAGTATGCGGATTTGCCGATTGTAATGATCAGCTCGCGCATTGCGCAAAAGCACCAAGACCACGCCTTTTCGCTGGGAGCTAACCATTACCTTGGCAAGCCTTATTCCGAGAGGCAATTGCTGGATTTGATCCACAAGCACGCGCACGCCACTCGCGGCGACGCAGGCCTAGTCGTCCATTAAAGCGCCGCGATGCGGCGTAGCAATTCGTCCGCATCCAAAATTTCAGGCATTAGCAAAGGCGCTTGACCCGGCTTAAGCAACACATAAACCGGTACACCGCTACGCCCCAGTTGCTGCAAGGCTTGGCTTATCGATGTATCTTTGCGAGTCCAATCCGCCCGCAAAAGTAGTACGTTTTTGGCCTCAAACGCGGCCAGCACCTCCGCTTGGGACAGTACGTTTTGTTTGTTGTACTGGCAAGTAATGCACCATGCAGCAGTAAAGTCGATAAAGACAGGTCTTCCTAGGCTTAGCGCGTCTTTTGTAGCTACTACAGACCAATCACGCCATACCGGTGCCCCTGCAACGGAGTTTGCCGGCGTGTTCGACTCCAACAGCGTAGCCCGACCTGCAATCATGGCAGCCAAAAGGGACGCCGCGAGGGCAATCGCACCGAAAATCAGCCTGCCTCGGCCTTTCAGGCTCCAAGCCCATAGGCACAATGCCATGCAAAGCAGCAACAGAGCGAGTGCGGCTGCACCATCGGCTCCAACCAAGTGCGCCATCACCCATAACAACCAGACAAGGGTAGCGGCCATGGGGAACACCATGAACCGACGTAACTGCGCCATCCACGGACCAGGCCGGGGTAAGCGTTGCGCCAGCACCGCGCTGTTGCTGACCAGCGCAAACGGAAGCGCTAAGCCTAGTCCAAGGGCACAAAATATGCCCATTGCTTGCCAGCCCGGTAAGCTAAGGGCCAATCCAAGAGACGCTCCCATGAATGGCGCCGTGCAGGGTGAAGCAACCACCACGGCCAATACGCCCGATAGTGCCGCATCTCTTGCTGGGTGACTTAAGCGCATGCCGGCCAAATTGCTTGGTGTGGGGATCGAAAAATGGAGCAAGTCCATTAAATTGAGGCAGATCAGCGTGAAAAGCACAGCCAAGCAAGCAATTACGGCGGGAGATTGGAGATGGAAACCCCAGCCTAATTCCTGACCGCCCGCACGCAAAATTAACAATATGGCGCCTAATGCCGCCATAGAAACCAGTACGCCGGCGGTGTAAGCCAAGGCTTGCATGCGTCGGCTAGCTTGGGTACTAGCCGTGCTCGTCAGGCCTAAGGCCTTGATCGCGAGTATCGGGAAAACACAAGGCATCAAATTGAGTAGGAGTCCGCCGACAAACGCTGCAAGCAAGGCTCCCCAATAGCTTGCGTCTAGTTTGTCTGGGCTCATGGCAGGCGCAATTTCCGTATTTAGCGCCCCCCATCCAGTCGAACCGGCAGAACCCGTTTCATTGGCTGGCCAGGCTCCCTCAATGGCTGCAGTTGCGCGCACGGACTCTTCGCCAAGCGCCAGCACAACGTCGATCTGGTCTGGGCTGCTGGCCCGCTGTGGCGAAAGTGCCAGCCTCGCTGACCAGTTGTCGCCGTCCCAAGCCTGGGCGGCAGGCGAAAGCTTGGCCGGGACGTTGGCCTTTGCGCTTTGTAGGCCGTCTTCCTGCGAGGGTAGGAGTGGCGTTGCAAATACCGATGGCATTTCGGGAAACGCGGAAATTGCCTTCCCCCGCCAAGCAGGGGGAAGCCCACTCAGGTTCAAAACCAGTGCGCTAGCCTCCAAATGGGCCCGCATGCGCCCTCCGAATCGACGTGGCTGGTGTACTTGCGCCGACTCAAATAGCGTGCCATGCAGGGCAGTGGAACTGTGTACGGGCAGGGTCAGAGAAAAGTCCCCTTCCTGCGGTATGCATTCTTGTCGGCACACCAGCCAAGAGGCATGCAGCCGAACTTCAAAAGTGTCCCCTTTATGCGCATAGCCCTTAGGCCAATCAACCTGAACTGGTAGTAGCACTTTGCCTTCGTAGCCCAAATTGGCCAGTTGGCCGATAGCCAGTTTTTTCGGTACAGGCCACTTTATGGGCCCGGCGCTTGCGCCCTGCGGCAGCGTCCAGTGCAGCTCGGTGGCCAAGCCGGAATCGCCAGGGTTGATCCAATAACTGTGCCATTGGGGTTGATGTTCTAGCAGCAAGCCCAATTGCAACTGCTTGCCTGCGCCCAAGCCCTGGGGGGCGTGGGCTACCAATTGGGCCGTAATTTCCGGAAACACGAGGCTCGAGCCAGCATCCATGGCCAGCTTGCCCCAAGCCGCACCCGAAATGCACAAAAGCATCCCTGACAGCAGGCCCGGTAAGGCCCTTGGTAGGCGCCAGGTCCGAAAGTTGCGCAAATAAGTAGAGAAAGTAAATGAGTTCATTGGGTCGGCAAAATGTCAAGCCATCTGTCTGTACGCAATGGCCCGCGCCTTCCTTGGACGCTAGAGGCTATTGTCCTACTTTGGCGGTGGCGCTGGGCTAGCCGGGCCAATCACCAAACACCATCGGCCATTTTTGTGGACATTTGATGCGGATTTGTTTATGCACACTTTCGCGGCCGAATACCAGCTCAAGATCCCTTTCTCGTACCCCGAAAAGCGGCGCTAGAAAACGCAGCATATGGTCGGTAGCGCGGCCTTGTTGTGGAGATGCCGTGACGCTGACCTTCAGTTGACGCCCTTTAGGTTTGCCTATCGCGTCCTTGGTAGCCCCAGGTCGACCGAGAATATTGACGACTAAAGTGTCCTCATCCCAGAAAAAGAAGTTTTCCTCGTTCGCTTTGCCCATGAACCCATAATAAGCCCATGGCTAACCGCATACTTCTTGTGACTTTGAACGCGAAATACATACATGCCTCGCTGGGATTGCGCTATTTGCAGGCCAATATGCAGCGGTATGGCGGAGAAGATTTGTCTTTGTGCACCACCCTGCACGAGTTTACGATTCACAGTCCACCAAGTAGCGTGGCGCAAGCATTGATCGCTGCATGCGGTGACCCCCAGCCCGACGCGGTACACATCATCGGCTTTGGTGTTTATATCTGGAATGTTGAACAGACCCTTGCGCTGATGCTTTTGCTGCGCGAATACAGGCCCGATATCCGTTTGGTGTTGGGTGGGCCGGAAGTGAGCCACGAATGGGAGAAGCAAAGTATTGTGGCCTGCGCGGACTTCGTGATTACAGGGTGGGGTGACCTCAGTTTTCCACGTCTGTGCCGGGCGCTGGTGCACGGACCAAGGCCTCTGATGAAGGTCATCGCGGGTGAGCAGCCGCCATTGTCCGAATTAGATTTCCCTTACGAGGCCTACAGTGCAGAGGATTTGGCGCACCGGGTCATTTACGTTGAAGCCTCCCGTGGATGCCCCTTTAAATGCGCTTTCTGCCTAAGCGCCTTGGATAAAACGGCGTGGGCTTTTGAGCTTGAGCCCTTTCTTGGGCATTTGAACGCATTGCATCAACGCGGGGCGCGTACCTTCAAGTTTGTAGACCGCACCTTTAATCTCAAGGTCGAGACTTCAGTGCGTATTCTGGAATTTTTCCTAGATTTAATTGCGCAGAACCCCTCGGAAAAACTATTTGTTCATTTTGAATTGATACCTGACCACTTACCGGAAAGCCTCAAGTCGCGTATTGCGCGCTTTCCGGCGGGCAGCTTGCAATTCGAAATTGGAATACAAAGCCTCAATCCGGAGGTACAAAAAACTATCTCCCGCCGTCAAGATACGGGCAAAGCACAGGCCAACGTGCAATGGCTGGTGGCGCACAGCAAGGCCCACTTGCATACCGACTTGATCTTTGGGCTGCCCGGAGAAAGTTGGGACAGCTTTGCCGCCGGGTTTGACGCGCTGTGGTCTTGGGGGCCGCATGAAATCCAACTCGGATTACTCAAGCGATTGCGTGGGACGCCCTTGGCGATGGCGGCCGGACAGGATATGGTCTTTCAAGACCTGCCGCCTTACAGCGTAGTACAAACCAATACGCTCACGCGCGATCAGGTCGAGCGTTTCGTCCGCTTGGCGCGCTATTGGGACTTGGTCGCTAATTCCGGGCGGTTTAGTCGCACGCTACCCCTACTTTTGGCCGGTACCTCCGCCTTTGCCGGATTGGCGCGTTTCACGGATTGGTTTTGGGCCCGCACCGGGAGCACCAGCGGCATCACGCCTGAAATGCTGGTGGATGCTTTGTTTGACTTTTTGACGCAGTCATGTGGCTTAGACCCGTCCAAAGTACGTGCTGCCTTATTGGAGGACTACCGCGCTAGCGGCGCGCGGGCCAAGCCATATGCCTTGCGTTTAGAACTGACCCGCGCCAAGTCGGCACAATCTGCATCCAAAGAGACGACCGGCAAGCATAGCGCGCGACAGAATCGCCACCTTGCCGGTCTGGCCCCTAGCCTTTAGCCAGAAAGAGCCCGCCATGCATTCCCGCTCCGTTCATCCTTCGCGATTTTGGGCTGACTGCCCAGGTACACACTTTCAGTCCTTGCTCGCCAGTGGGCGGGCCAAAGACGTTGTCGCCGTGCTTCCGGTTGCGGCCACCGAACAGCACGGGCCCCATTTACCGCTCAAGGTGGACACTGCGATTGTGGACGGAGTAATTCGCGCTGCGCTGGACCATCTACCTGCTAATTCTCAGGCACTTTTTTTACCAACCCAGGCAGTCGGTTTTAGTCCCGAGCATGCTGCGTTTCCAGGCACCTTGACCCTCAAGGCCGAAACCGTGTTGCGCCTCTGGACGGAGCTGGCTCAATGCGTTGCCGCCGCCGGGGTTCGTAAATTCATAATCTTTAATGCCCATGGTGGGCAGTCTAATTTCATGGATATCGTTGCCCGTGATTTGCGCGCCCGTTTGGGGATGATGGCTTTTAGCGTTAACTGGTATGCCATGCCCTTGTTGGACGCACAGGGCGAGGACGTGAATGCCTTGCTGGACGCCAAGGAGCATCGATTCGGAATCCATGCGGGGCAAATGGAGACTTCCCTGATGCTGGCACTGACCCCTCATATGGTGGATATGTCGGTCGCATCTGATTTCGGATCCAGCGCCCAATCGCGGGCCCAGGAATACGAAATTTTGGGCAACGGAAAAACAGCGAAATTCGCTTGGCAAATCCAGGACTACAACGAATCGGGTGCTGTGGGTAATGCGGCCGCAGCCACCGCCCAATTGGGTCAGCAGGTCCTTGAGGCGGCTGGCCAGGCACTTGCACGCCTCCTTGCAGAAATGGAACAGATTCCACTTAGCACGCTGGTTGAGCGTTCAGCATAGCTGTTTTTGCGGCTCGCGCTAGTTCACGCAAGGTGGGGTCTGCCGCGCGCTGCCCCACTCCTAGGCGTAAGTTTCTAACATGGCGTTAGCGGAGCCATCAAGATGCGGCAGATTGTTATAGCTCAGCAGCATGTGCCGCTTGGGATTAAAGACAAACTGTGTAACAGATGTGTTGCGGATTCGGAAGTTCAGTTCAATGGTTGCTTCAGGGCTAGTACCAAGCAAATGACCTACCGCGGTGGAGATGGGGCCGCCACTGCTCACAATCAAAACATCGCCTGCATAAGTAGTTCTGACATGGTCAAGCGCATCTACGATGCCTTGGACAAAGTCAGGATAAGGGGCCATGCCCGAGGGTCTAGTTGCACCTAACATCCATTGCGTCAGCCCACCCCTAAGCAGCCGGAAATGGTGCCGATAGCGCTCTGGCGTATCGGGCCTCTCCAAAGGATCTGGGTGAATGGCTCGCACCACTGCCTCGCTATCGTATTCATCCAGACCCGCCCATACCTGTGGCTGATGCTCAAACAGAGCTTCTTTTGCAAGCGCTTCCCACGTCTGAGCATGGCGGCGCAGGCGGCCGGTTAAGACCGCCTCAAAGGAGATGCCCTTGTGCTTGAAATAGGACCCCAACAAGGCACTTTGTCGAACGCCAATTGCGCTCAAATTGTCGTAGTCTGTGGCCCCGAAAGAGGCCTGCCCATGCCGCACCAAATATAGATTTCCCATGCGGCTATTTGATATGAACGATGACTACTGCCTTGTCAGCCTTGTGACAGATTCAGCAGGTGCCACCTGCTCGCTCTCGCAATTTCGTTTGCGCATGCGCCGTTGTGGGTGCTGTGCAGCATGCTGAAAGTGGTCGGTAAGGTAAGTTGTGATCGCGTTTCGTCAGACGCTCGACACCCAGTGTGGCTTTGATTGGGTCGTGGTGAGGGGTTGAATGTACTGCTAAGCCAACTTATGGCGGCACAACGCACTTTTTTGCCAATGGAAGCCTACCCCAGTGAGGCGTTTTCGCCCTTTGGCGAAGTTAAAAATCTAAAAAATTTCGGTGACAGCCGAAAATTTGTGCAATAATCGAAGGCTTCGGTGGAAACGCCCTAGGCGCCGGAGTGAAAAATGCAGGCAACTGCAAAAAAATTTTCAAATTCCGGTGGGCGCGGTAAATAACTGTGCTACAGTAGAGAGCTTCGCTGATCGTAGCGAGTCAAATGTGAGCAAATCGCCCACACTAGTTCATTAAAAACTTACAGCCGATAAGCGTGGGCGTTTGAAGGCGATTGCCAAGTTCTTTGGAACTTAGCTTTAATTAGCTAACAAACGCTCATGAAGTAATAGATGTGGAAATCAGAGATGAAATTCACGTCGATTCCAATTTATGAGTGGCGTCGAAAGGCGCAAAAAATTCAAGATCGAACTATAGAGTTTGATCCTGGCTCAGATTGAACGCTGGCGGCATGCCTTACACATGCAAGTCGAACGGCAGCACGGGAGCAATCCTGGTGGCGAGTGGCGAA
>Ga0209358_10000127_pt1 | contig 67937 bp, 70 predicted proteins | sample LauGreFa1BDMLBSN_2_FD_187574 | JGI IMG/M metagenome (GOLD analysis project Ga0209358, IMG submission 187574) | Freshwater lake microbial communities from Lake Michigan, USA - Fa13.BD.MLB.SN (SPAdes) (version 2) | ecosystem: Environmental > Aquatic > Freshwater > Lake | place: Lake Michigan, USA... | reverse complement strand
TGGGGAGGAATTGAGGGTGAGCGTATCAGCGCAGGGCTAAGAGTTCACAGGAGGACTTGAGAGCATTTACGCTCAATTGATCAAGTGGGGCAGGTAGGGCTCGAACCTACGACGACCGGATTATGAGTCCGGGGCTCTAACCAACTGAGCTACTGCCCCCAACGTGCGCAGTCTAGCCGAATCTAATTCGTTTCTTTTCTTTGAATCTGATCGCGAAATATCGAGCTAATTTGAAAGAGAGCTGAGACAAAGAGCGTAATTGCAATCAAAAGAACCATCACTCCAGGATCATCAGCCTTTGGGGCCACTATAAGAATTAATAAAATCGGAAAAAATGCGGCAGCTTTAAAGCTAAGTATCAAACGATTCATCCAAAGGTAGCTTGCAGTGGAGTGAAACCTACCTTGCTCGGTTTCGCTAATTATTTTCCAGAGTGAAATTATAGCAACCTGTGCACAGGCAAAGAGTGCTGCAACTACCAGAGTTAGTAGAATTTCAATGAGCAGTGATAGCCCATTGACGCGACGCATATGTGCGAATTGACCAGGAAATGAAAAGAGCTGGAGCACTGTGACAATTCCAAAGAGAGCCAATAGGGAAAACCGAGCAACCTTGAATCTATTTAAGGACATCATCGAATCTTACCTGCATTAGTTTTTGATTCCCAGAGACTCATTACTGCCAAAATCATTGCAAAGCCAAAGATCAAATCTTCAATCGGTGCTCCCGCAAGACGCAATCCAATTATTGACTCACTGTTATAGATGACAATCTCTCGCGAAGTGAGCCACCAATTAGTAAAGAGTTGAAATGGCAAAATGATAAAATAGCTAAACCAAAATCTCAATGTGGAAAGAAGCGAGTTTTTAGTAATAAACATGTCAAAGAAGATTGTGAGAATCAAGGCATAGACCGTTATCTGAGTGTAGGAGAGTTCAAATCTCATCTCTTAATCCTATTCAGAACAACTTTAACGCCCTCTAGGGTAAGAATTGCTGCAATTGGAATGATTACAAAGAAAGCAAACTCCTCTAATGGAATATCTAAGGGTCCATAAAATCCCAAGATTTGATCTGGATCAAAGGTCCAATGCTTTTGGTAGATTGCAAAGGCATCCCAGGTAAGAAAGAAAGCACTTATGGGAAGAATCGATAGAAGCAATTTTTTAGGACGGCGGAGCACTGTGATTTTAAATGCAAACTCCAGCCACCAAGATCCGATGAGAGTAAATAGCAACATTGCAACATATGACCAGTTGGCAAGCTCTAAACCCTGCGACATTTCGATAGTTTCTCATATTGACCAATGCGGTTTTGCTAATCTGCCTATATGTCGCTTGCACAAAAGAGGATCTTTACAAGCACCAGGAGCTTTTCAAGCCTAGCCGCAACTTTTGTTCTACTGCTCTCTCTTGTCTTCTCGCAATTGATTGATGAATCAACAATTACCTGGCAAGTAATAATTGCTTTGATCGCTTTAGCGATTGGGATTCCCCATGGTGCGCTTGATCATCTAGTTGCTCTTCCGCGCTCCTCAGTTATAAAGATGACATTTTTTATTGCAGTTTATGTAGCAATTGCAATCATTGCAGTTTGGGCAATTCTTAACTGGAATACTGCCGGCTTTATCGCTGTGGTGGCAATGAGCGCCCTTCACTTTGGAATTGGCGATGCTGCATTTATTTCAGAGTTAGATAGATCGGCCAATCAAAGCGCTTCACATCGTTTAGCTCAATTCTTTTATGCAGGAAGTGCTGGATTAATACCAGTAGTAATTCCGTTAACAAACCAGATGAGCACCTCAGCCCTTAATGCAGTAAATCCAGCTCTCTTAAATTGGCATGGGGGATTTGCTGAAGAGCTAAATAACTTAGTAACTATTTTCTTTCTCCTCGCTCTAATAATCCAGCTCTTATCCAAGCGCTATCGAGATGGGTTAGATCTTTCAATTCTCTTTCTTTTAGCAACCCTTACTCCGCCACTTGTTGCCTTTGCTGCCTACTTTGGTCTCTGGCATGCGATGCGCCACACGGCAAGGCTGACGTTAAATCTAAAGAGTTCGCAGAGCTTTGTTACTCAAGGCAATTCAGCTAAAGCATTTCTCCAAGCAGTCATTCCGGGCCTGCCTGCACTTGTGGGCACTTTCATAGTGTCGCTAGCACTTGCTGCCTTTAGCCCTGAAAGACTTAGCGATGAACTGCTCTGGCTCTCGCTGGTTGTGGTCTGGGCGCTAACAGTTCCTCACATGATGGTTACAGCAAGATTAGATAAGGCGGCCTTTAAATGAAGAAAACATGGCTAGTTCTAACTCTACTTTTCGCTAATTTATCACCAAGTTCTGCCGCCCCCATCTATACCTATCCTGTAGTTGGCTGCGAAACAGTCTATGGAAAGTATCATCATGATTATCCGGCAACTGATATCAAGGCAGAGCTCGGTTGCTCATTTGTGGCTCCTATTGGGGGAGTAATTCAAGATGTAAGTAGAAAAGATCTTTGGAGCGGTAAAACTAATTTAGGTCAACACCGTGGCGGTCGCTCAATCTCTCTAATCGGCGATGATGGTGTGCGCTACTACGGATCACATCTCTCTAAAGTTATGAAAGAAATTGTTCCTGGGCTTCGAGTTGAAGTTGGTCAGAAGCTAGGTGAAATTGGAACTAGCGGTAGCGCTAGGGGAGTTCCTCGCCCACATCTCCACTTTGGAATCTCCTATCAAACGCAGCCGGGAGATTGGCAAATTAGAAGAGGAGTTGTTGCTCCTTGGAAATATTTAGATGCTTGGAAAGCGGGCAAAGATTTATCTCCAGCAAAAGCTGTTGCTAATGCAAAGGCTAAGGCTGGGAAATAAAAAAAGCCCCAGATTTCTCTGGGGCTTTTCTATAACTAGTTAGTGTAATTAGTTAGCAGTAACTGCATCTGCCTGAGGACCCTTTGGTCCCTGGACAACTTCAAACGTTACTGACTGACCCTCTTCAAGGGACTTGTAGCCGTTTCCTTGGATAGCAGAGTAATGAACGAATACGTCCTGTCCGCCACCATCAACAGCGATGAAACCAAAACCCTTTTCAGAGTTGAACCACTTAACTGTACCTGTTGCCATTTATAACTTTCCTTCGGTATTTTGGGGACAAACGTGAATTCCACGTTCGCCAGTCGTTCCGTTCTACAGCGATACCGATTCAAGCGAAAGCTATCAAGCGGGTACTGATAAGCGTTGGACTAGTGCCAAGCCTACCCTGAAGGTACGAATATCAAAAAAGGGGCAAACGTCCTGATCTATTGAAATAAGCGTGGAACTATGGCAAGAATTCACCTATTGCAAGAGCGCTATCGCTAGGTGGGCTGGGGAAGGTCGCATCTAAGAGATAGATACGCCCTTATATATAAGGAGCAGCTCTTGATTACCTATAGCCCAAGTGAGATCGGCTATTGCCATGGCCGGCTAAATATCTACTCATGCCCTAAAACTCTAATAAAGCATCTCGAGGCCGGGCTAGAGCGAGAGCTTAATGAAAGCATAAATATTAATTGGCAGAGCCAAGTGCTAAAGCCAGGTTCTTATCGAGGGCAGATGAGTTATAGCAGCGCAATTGGAAGTGGGGCAAAGATTGTCAACGCCCTTAAATCTTGGAGCTATCTAATCTTTGAACTTTCTGAGTTTAATTCCTCTGAAGGATCTATCTATTTCTATACCAAAGAACTTGGGCTCTATCGAGGATCAATAAATAGTCAAGGACAGATTGTTGTTAGTGAAGATTTGTTAAAGAGTGCTATCACTCAAAATCTAATCCAAAGTGATTTAACACTTGCTCTTGAGAAGTTGATGGGAAGGCCTTGGGATGATTTTCTTGAACCTTTTCGCAGGGTGGAAATTGAGGCAGCATCAAGTCTTGCTGATAGGCTCTCGGTATGAGTGAGAGCCAGAGAGAGAAATCTATAACTTTAATTGCAGCATCTGCAGTTTTAGCAATTGCAATTGGGCTTGGTCTAAACCAAGTCGGTTCAGGTTTTGCCGCAAGAAGCAATGAAGGAATCACAGTTACTGGCTCTGCCCGCGTTGATGCTAAAGCAGATCGCGCAGTATGGACTTTAAATGCCGAGCAAGTAGCTCCCACAATCTCTGAATCAGTGAGAAAAGTTGAAGCTACAACTCTTGCTGTCACTGAGTATTTAACAAATGGGGGAGTAGCAAGTGGCGCAATTGAACTTGGCTCTGTCTCTGCCTATCCGCAAGAAGAGTATTCAAATGGAAATAGCACCGGACGAATTCTTAACTATCGCGCTTCAAGAGCGATAACTGTGAGAAGTGATGATGTTGAGTTGATTTTTAAATTAAGTAATCAGATTGGATCTCTTCTTCAAAGCGGAATTAGCGTTACCAACTATGGACCACAGTTTTATGTCTCTAAGTTAAGCGAGCTTCGCCCAGAGCTACTTAAAGAAGCGATGACTGATGCCAAGATACGTGCTGAAGCAATTGTTGAGGCAACAGGGGGCAGCGTTGGTGCAGTAATGAGCGTTCGATCAGGGCCTTTCCAAGTCACATCTCCTGATTCAGTTGATACTTCATCGGGTGGCTTTTATGACACTCAAACGATTGATAAGACAATTACGTCAACCGTTTCAGTAGTTTTTAAAGTCGATTAACTCCGATTTATTAACCAGATCTGCAGAGTCAAAGCTTTTATTGAGAAAGTATCATCAGGCTTTTTTAGAATCGGAGCAAAGTCAGAGACGCTCTCACTAGAGTCAAAGATACTTCGATAGGAATTACCCCAGCTGGTTCCCGGAAGCTTGAAGTCTAAGTCGCTCATCCCGCCATTAATTGCAACAAATAATCCTTGAGCATCCCTTGCATCGATAGCAAAGCCCAGATAGCGAAGTTGGGGTTCAAGCCAGCTTCCCTCAGCCATCTCACTTCCATCACTTTGAAACCAGGCAATATCCTTTCTAAGGCTTTCCTGATCAAGATCGCCAGTGAAGAACTCCTCGGTTGCATCAATCAAGTAGTTAGTGCGAATTTGGCTAAGGGTTGATAAAAATTCTAAAGCAGTTTTTTGCAGATTATTTAGCTTCCAATCTAGGGCCCATGTGCCATAGAGATTTTCTCTGCTATCAGGGCGATGATTTGGCGAGAGAGAGTATGCATTATTGCAGCCATGCTGAGTTCTAGATATTTCATCACCCATAGCAATCATCGGAACTCCAGATGAAAGTAAGAGAGTTGCCAGCATTGATCTTTGCAATTGGGCTCTCTTAGTAATTATCTCTAGATCGCTACTCACCCCTTCAACTCCTAGATTCCAAGATCTATTCTCATTACTGCCATCGCGATTCCCTTCCCTATTTATCTCATTATTTTTCTGAGAAAATGAGGTTAAATCATTTAGAGTAAAACCATCGTGAGCGGTGATGAAATTAATGGATGATGTTGGCCCGCGAGATGAGAAGATGTCATCTGATCCTGCAATTCGTTTAGCTAGATTTGAAACTCCAGAAGATGAGTTATTTGCATTATCAGCTAGCCAGAACTGTCTTAAGCCATCCCTGTAGGCATCATTCCATTCTCTAAAGGGGCGTGGAAAAGCTCCTAGTTGATAGGTAGTTACATCCCAAGGCTCTGCAATTAATTTTCGCTGACTTAAAATTGGGTCATCTAATATCGCTGCAATTAAATCGGTGCCGCTCTGGCCCCAGATTGCGCTAGTTAAATCAAATCTAAATCCATCGACGCCAATTATCTGAGACCACCATTTTAGTGAATCAATAATCATCTGAGTGACAAATGGGTTTCTGCTATCTAGAGTATTTCCACAGCCGGTTAAGTCTTCATATTGTGATTGATCTTTATGGCGATAGAAATAGCGATTATCAATTCCTTTAAAGCTATAGGTAGGCCCTGCTAAACCTTCTTCAGCGCTATGGTTATAGACCACATCAAGAATTACCTCAATGCCTGCTAAGTGAAGCGCATCAACACTTGCTTGCAGTTCGCCAATTGGGTCATCTGTTGCTGCATAGCCCCGGTGAGGAGCTGAGAATGCAATTGGGTTATAGCCCCAGTGATTTACTCGCCCTCTTGCTGCAACTGCAACTTCCGTTGTGAAGTGATGAATAGGAAGAAGCTCAAGAGCGGTTACGCCAAGAGTTTTTAAATATTTTATTGTTGATGGATGAGAGAGCGCTTTATAGCTTCCACGCTCATGTTCTGGAATCTCATAATTCTTAGCTGTTAATCCTTTTGCATGGGCTTCATAGATGAGAGTTCTTTTCCAAGAGGTGTTTGGACGACTTAGAATTCTTGGGGCGTTTGCAGTTACTACAGAGAATGGAATAAAGCCGGCAGAGTCTCGATTATCGATTTCATTGATATCGCCAGAGCCATCGCTTGCCAAAGCGCGGTGGCCATAAATCTCCGGGCTATAAATAACTTCGCCTTCTAGAAGATGCGCGTAGGGATCAATGAGAAGTTTTGCCGGATTAAATCTTGCTCCTACTTCAGGCTTCCAAGGGCCATGGATTCGATATCCATACCTCTGTCCAACTCCCACACCTTCTATATGCCCGTGCCAGATAGCTCCATCTCTATGAGTTAATTCAAAGTGCCTCTCAGCAAAGCCGCCATCTACTTGATCAAAGAGGCAGAGCTCTACTCGACTAGCCGACTCTGCGGCCCAGATCGCAAAGTCGGTGCCGCCATTTCTAACCTGACTGCCGAGAATGTGGGGATTGGCCGGCTTCACTTTGCTATTCAAGCACTCTCCTTATCTTTATTGATGCCACCCCAGAGCGATTAATTGGAGTGGAGAGCAAGGTTACTGCCCAGTAACATAATGCCCGTGAAGATAGCGATATGTGTCAAGCAAGTCCCAGACTCTTGGGCCGAGAAGAAAATGGTCAATGGACTTCTTGATCGAGCCAGCGTGGATGCAGTTTTAAATGATTTAGATGAATATGCCATTGAAGAAGCGCTTCGAATTGTTGAACCGTTAAATGCTGCAGGAGCAACTCATAGCATCACTTTAATTTCTATGGGACCAGATCGGGCCAGTGAGGCAATACGTAAAGGTCTATCAATGGGAGCAGATGAAGCGATATTGATCAGTGATCCAGCTCTAAGCGGCTCTGATGCGCTTACTACCTCAAAAGTATTAGCAAAGGTAATAAGCGATGGCGGTTTTGATTTAGTTTTCTGCGGCACCGAATCAACTGATGCACGTATGAGCGTTATTCCTGCAATGCTTGCAGAACGACTTGGTTGGGCCCAACTAACTTTTGCAGGATCTGTAAAAGTTGATCCTTCATCATCTAGCGTTGAAATTGCCAGAATGAGTGAGAGCGGCGTTGAAGTTATGTCGGCAGCTCTTCCTTGCGTTGTTAGCGTTATAGAAAAGATAAATGAACCTCGCTATCCCTCATTTAAGGGAATCATGGCTGCTAAGAAGAAAACAATCGCAACCAAAAGCCTTAGCGATCTTGGAATTTCCCCAAGTGAGGTTGGAATAAGTGGCGCCTGGAGCGCAGTGTTAGATGCAAAGGCTCGTCCGCCTCGCGATAAAGGCATCAAGATTGAAGATAGTGGTGAGGGCGGATTAAAACTTGCCGAGTTCCTTCAAGAAAAGAGATTGGTCTAGCAATGGCAAAGGTATTGATTTTGGTCGATCACGCCTCAGGAAAAGTAGCGAAAACTGCTGGGGAGCTAGCAACTTTTGCTAAGCGAGCAGGCGATTGTGTTGGGCTAATCCTTGCACCCGAGGGTCAGAGCCAAGCCTTAAGTGAGCAATTAGCAAATACTGTTATCGGACAGGTCATTGCAGTTGAAAGTAATGATTTTGCAAAGCACGGCCAGGCTTGCCTTCTTGATGCAATTACTCAGGTAGTTGAAAAGGTAAAGCCTGATGCAATCTTGATTCCCTCAACCTCTGCAGGAAAAGAGATAGCAGGAAGATTGGCCATTAGATTAAATAGCGGAGTTATTACTGATGCTATCGATTTCGCCTCCGATCTAAGCGCTACTCAATCAGTCTTTGGTGGTTCATTTACAGTCTCTTCAAAAGTCAGTGCAGGAATTCCAGTGATAACTATTCGCCCCTCAGCAATTGAGGCTGAAGTTGGAACAAGTGCGCCAGCTTTTGAAAAACTCGATGCTGTGATTTCTGAAAAGGCAAAGCTTGTAACTATTACTGATTCCAAACCTGCAGTTAAAGGCGGCAGACCAGAGCTAACTGAGGCAAAAGTAGTTATCTCTGGAGGGCGTGGAACAAATGGCGATTTCAAACCTGTTGAAGCGCTAGCAGATTTACTGGGGGCAGCAGTTGGCGCTTCAAGAGCGGCAACTGATGCTGGTTGGTATCCACATACTCATCAAGTTGGTCAGACTGGAAAGACGGTTAGCCCACAACTTTATTTAGCGTGCGGAATATCTGGCGCAATTCAACATCGAGCGGGCATGCAGACCTCAAAGACGATTGTGGCGATTAATAAAGATCCAGAAGCTCCAATATTTGATGTCGCTGATTTTGGTGTGGTTGGAGATTTATTTGCAGTTCTGCCTCAAGTTGGGCAAGCGATCTCGGCTAAACGCGCTTAAAGTCCGGCTCCATTAAGCGCTTTTCCTAAAGACATTTAGAATTAGCAATATGCCTCAGGTCTATTTCGATCATGCTTCAACCACCCCGATCTCATCGGTGGCACTTGAGAGCTTTATCGAGCAATCAAAACTGGTGGGAAATCCATCAAGCCTTCATAGCAATGGACGCTTGGCGCGAAAGAAAGTGGAGGAGTCAAGAGAGACTCTAGCTAACCTAATTGGCTGCCATTCAAGTGAGATTATCTTCACCGCATCAGGAACTGAGGCCAATAACTTAGCCATTAAAGGAATCTTCTGGCATCGACTAAAAGAAGATCCAAAGCGAAGATTGATTCTAATTTCATCTTTCGAACATCACGCTGTTTTAGATCCAGCGCTCTGGCTTGGTGAATCTGGTCAGGCAGAAATTTTGATGATTAATGTCAGCAAAGATGGATATATAGATCTAGAGCAGATGGAATCAGTAATCAAAGAGCGCCATGAAGAGATAGCTCTAATAAGTGTGATGCATTCCAATAATGAAGTGGGAACAATTCAGCCAATTAAAGAGATTGCAAAACTTGCAGAGGCTTACAAAATCCCGCTCCACAGCGATGCAGTTCAAAGTCTTGGAAAAGTCAAACTCTCCTTTAAAGATCTTGGTCTCTTTGCCATGACAGTTAGTGCCCATAAAGTTGGCGGGCCAGTTGGAGTTGCTGCTCTGGTTTTGAAAAAGGGCGTTGATATCACTCCATTACTTCATGGCGGGGGACAAGAGAGAGATATTAGAAGCGGCACGATAAATGCTGCCGGCATTGCATCCTTTGTTTCTGCAACAGCTTCTGCGATGCGTGATATGGAGAGCAATTATCAGAAAGTATTTGCTTTAAGAGCAAAACTTATCTCTACAATTCAAGGACAGGTCAGTGATGTGAGATTAAATTCGCCTCTAGAAGGAGAGATATTGCCTGGAATTGCTAATATCGAGTTTCCTTCCACTGAGAGTGATTCAATGCTTCTGTTATTTGATGCTGAAGGAATTGCTTGTAGTACTGGATCTGCTTGTAGCGCTGGAGTCCAGGAAGCAAGCCATGTTCTGCTAGCTATGGGAAGAAGTCAGGCTCAAGCCCGCAGCTCTCTGCGTTTTTCCCTTGGAATCAGCAATAGCGAGAGTGAAATCGAATATCTTGAAGCATGTATCAAGCGCGTAATTGATCGCGCCCGAGCCGCTTACCGAGGTTGAAAATAAAGATATGAAACTCATCGCAGCAATGAGCGGAGGAGTTGATTCAGCCGTTGCTGCCGCGCGAGCAAAAGAGGCTGGACATGAGGTAATTGGTGTTCATCTTGCTCTCTCTAAAAACCCTAAGAAGTATCGCTCTGGAGCTAGAGGCTGCTGCACAATTGAGGATTCACATGATGCAAGGCGAGCAGCTGATGTAATAGGAATTCCTTTTTATATCTGGGATATGTCAGATGAGTTTCATGAAAATGTAGTTGAGAACTTCTTATCGGAATATGCTGCCGGCAATACTCCAAATCCTTGTCTTAGATGTAATGAGAAAATTAAGTTTGCAGCTGTTTTAGATAGAGCAAAGGCGATGGGCTTTGATGGAGTAGTAACTGGTCACTACGCACAAACTAAAGATATTGATGGCCAGAGATTGCTCTATCGAGCAGTGGATTCTGGAAAAGATCAATCCTATGTTTTAGCAGTGCTTAATCAAGAGCAGATTAATGGTGCGCATTTTCCACTTGGTGATACCACTAAAGATGAGGTTCGACTTGAAGCAAAGTCACGTGGTTTATCTGTTGCACTTAAGCCAGATAGCCATGACATCTGCTTTGTTCCATCTGGCGATAATGCTGGATGGTTAAGAGAGAGACTTGGTAGTCAGGTTGGAGATATTGTTGACGAAGCTGGAAATAAATTAGGAGAACATAACGGGGCCTACACCTTTACTATCGGGCAGAGACGAGGTCTTGCGCTAAGCGTTCCAGAGAAGACAGGCGAGCCACGATATGTGCTAAAAGTTGAACCGGTAAATAACCGCGTGGTTGTTGGAGTGAAAGCAGATCTTGCAATTTATGAAGTATCTGGCCTTAACCCAATCTGGTGTGGCCCAAAGCCAAGTGGTCAAAAGAGTGGATTTATTCAGGTAAGAGCCCATGGCAGCGCTCATAGCTGCAAGTATTTTCTTGATGAAAGCGGCCCGCTACCAGAGCTAAAAGCCATTGTTGATCAGCCAATCTTTGGACTTGCAACAGGTCAGGCAATGGTTATTTATGATGGTGATCGAGTGGTTGGCTCAGCGACAATAACAGGAACTAAGTAATGGCAGGCGATAGCGCAATTAGAGCCAAGATGGCACAGCTTGCTGAAGCAATTAGGGATCATCAATATCGCTACTATGTTTTAGATAAGCCAGTAATTGAAGATAGCGAGTTTGATCAACTCTGGAATGAACTACTAAAACTAGAGGAGAAGAACCCAAAGCTAAGGGATCCTCACTCTCCCACATTTGAAGTAGGGGGAGGCTTTTCAACCCACTTTGATTCGGTAGATCATATTGAAAAGATGATGAGCCTTGATAATGCTTTTGATGAATCAGAGCTCGATGCCTGGTTTGAAAGGGTTGCTAAAGAGAGTAAAGAAAATTCTTGGCTCTGCGAAGTCAAAGTAGATGGCCTTGCGATAAATCTGCTCTATGAGCAATCAAGATTAGTACGTGCCCTTACCAGAGGAAATGGCATCACAGGTGAGGATGTCACGCTAAATATAAAGACCATTAAGGAAATTCCACATCAACTAATTGGAGATAAGCTTCCGCAGCGCGTTGAAATACGAGGCGAAGTCTTCTTTCCGTTAAGCAAGTTTGCGCAATTAAATGATGAACTTGAAGAGGCTGGAAAGACCATCTTTGCAAATCCTAGAAATGCAGCTGCAGGATCTCTTCGCCAGAAGGATCCAAGAGTGACAGCTTCACGGCCACTTTCAATGGTGGTTCATGGAATTGGAGCACTTGATGGAATAACTCTGGATACACAAAGCCAAGGCTATGAACTAATGAAGAGTTGGGGCCTTCCAGTTAGTAAGCGCTTTAAGGTGGCCAAAAATAGGGGTGAGGTAAAGGAATTTATCGAGTATTACTTGCAAAATCGCCATGGAATTGAGCATGAAATTGATGGCGTAGTAATAAAGGTAAATGAGCGAGAAGCTCAAAGAACTCTTGGTTTCACCTCGCGCGCACCAAAGTGGGCTATTGCTTATAAGTATCCGCCAGAGGAGGTAACTACCAAGCTTCTTGATATCAGAGTTAGCGTTGGTAGAACTGGGCGAGTAACACCATTTGCATTTATGGAAGCGGTAAGAGTTTCGGGCTCGAGTGTAAGTAATGCCACTCTTCACAATATGGAGGAGGTAGCAAGAAAAGGGATTTTGATTGGCGATGTTGTAGTTCTTAGAAAAGCAGGAGATGTTATCCCTGAGATTCTTGGCCCAGTTCTTGAAAGCCGTGATGGGACAGAGCGCGCATTTGTAATGCCCAGTAATTGTCCTGAGTGCGGCAGTAAACTGCGGGCGATGAGCCAGGGCGATGTTGATATTCGCTGCCCAAATACTAGAAGTTGTCCAGCACAACTGCGCGAGCGTATCTATTATATCGGATCAAGAGCCGCTCTTGATATTGATGTACTTGGCTATGAAGCAACGAGCGCGCTATTAGAAGATAAGTTAATTGTTGATGAATCAGATCTCTTTGATCTAGATAGCAAGAAATTACTAAAGAGTGAGTTTTTTAGGAAGAAGGATGGAACACTTGGCGCTAATGCTGAGAAATTACTTGAGGCGTTAAATGAAGCAAAACAGCGACCACTCTGGAGAATTTTGGTTGCGCTCTCTATTCGCCATGTTGGACCAACTGCAGCGCAAGGTCTTGCCAATCATTTTGGCTCAATTGCAAAAATTGCTTCTGCGAGTACTCAGGAGCTTGCCTCAGTTGATGGCGTGGGATCAGTAATCGCAGAGAGCGTTAAAGAATTTTTCGCTCAAGAATGGCGCGCTCAAATTGTGGCTAAATGGGCAAAAGCTGGGGTGAGAATGGAGGGGGTTTCATCAAGTGATAAAGCCCAAACGTTAAAAGGATTGACCTTGGTAGTTACCGGTTCGTTAGAGAGCTTTACTCGAGATAGCGTTAATGAGGCCATTATTGAGCGGGGTGGAAAGGTATCCTCATCGGTTTCTAAGAAAACAGATTATGTAGTTGTTGGTAGTGAGCCAGGATCTAAGGCAAGCAAGGCGGCAGAGCTTGGCGTTCCCACTCTTGATGAGAAGAGTTTTATAGAATTATTGCAGAATGGGCCTAAGGGTTAGGATAGGTAAGTGATGCAGTTATTTTCAATTGCGATGGTGATGGAGAGCTTTAGTGAGGTCAAGCGTGAACTTCCTGCCTCCCCAGTATTTTTTGGAGTATTTACCTTTGCCACTTTAATGCTGATGCTCTATCTAGTACTACGCCTTGATCGCGACTAAATCAATCGCCTTATTTGGGGGAAGTTTTGACCCCATTCACAATGGGCATCTTTTTGTCATTGAAGAACTTTTAAGTTCTGCGCGTTTTGAAAAATTCATTGTTATTCCTGCTGGCAACCCTTGGCAGAAGAGCGTTGCAGCTAGCGCGGCCCACCGTCTTGCTATGGTTGAAATTGCACTGAAAGAATGTATGAGCAAATATAGAGAGCTTGAGATAAGCAGATTTGAAATTGATGATTCAAGGCCAAGTTATGCTTTCCAGAGCATTAATTATTTCACCATGCAAAATCCTGGCGCTAATCTAGTTTGGATAATCGGTAGCGATGCTTTTGCAAAAATTGATGAGTGGAAAGAGATAGAGCAGGTAGCAAAGAGCGTAAAATTTCTAGTAATTACTCGCCCTGGTGAAAAATTAGAAAGTGCAAAGGCTGCAAAGTCAATAACTTTTAGCCAGATAGAGATAAACGCGCTAGATATCTCCTCAACCAAGGTTCGTAATTTGATAAAGGCATCAGAGCCTTTTGATTCACTTGTGCCGGCCGGAGTTGCTGCCTACATAAAAAGCCAAGGGATCTATGCCGCCGCGTAAATCAACGCTTGAACATACCCAGATAGCTGCCGCTGCCGCTATAGAGAAGCTGGGCAGTGACTTACTGGCAATTGATTTATCAGAACAGATGCTCTTAAGTGAAGTATTTCTATTAATTAGTGGAGGTAATGAGCGACAAATTGATGCAATTGCTGATGAAGTAGAGCGCCAATTATCACTCTTGGGGGAGAAGCCAACTAGACGAGAGAGTTCAGAGAATTGGATTCTTCTTGATTATCAAGATTTAGTGGTTCATGTCCAAACTCAGCAGGCACGCCAGTATTACAGCCTGGATCGGCTTTGGAATGATTGTCCAAGTATCAAATTAGATGCGCTAACGGCAGCTGATGCATTTAAGGCAGGCAAATAAAAATGGAGAGACAACGCATAGTTCTCTGGCGCCATGGCCAGACTGATTGGAATATCGCTAATCGATTTCAGGGACATTCTGATATTGCCTTAAATGAGGTTGGTATTCGCCAAGCGGAGCGAGCAGCCCCACTACTTCTAAATCTTCAACCTTCAAAAATAATCTCAAGTGATTTAATTAGAGCAAGAAAGACTGCCGAAGCGCTAGCCAAGTTAGCTGGCCTAGAAGTTCACATTGATCCAGACTTAAGAGAGACCAATGGTGGCAATTGGGAAGGAAAAACTGGGGAGCAAAATAGAGCTGAGGATTATCATCGATTTGTTCATTGGTTAGATGGAGATGATGAGAGGGCAGGAGAAGTTGGCGAGAAGAGAAGTGAGATTGCCACAAGGGCTGTTAGAGCAATTGAAAAGGGTTTACGCGGCGATGTTTCAACTCTAATAGTTGCAACCCACGGCGGAACTGCGCGATGTATTTTAGGCAAGATGCTTGATATGCCGATGAAACAGTGGTCATCACTTGGTGGGCTATCCAATGCTTCATGGTCGATACTAGAAAATGGCCATCATCGCTCTGGCTGGGTTTTAGTAGAACATAACTCTGGCTCACTACCCGAGCCGATATATGGAGAGGAAAGTGGGGCGTAGTTTGAGGTAAGGTCTGTTCTGTTACCTCAAAAACTAAATAAAAATTCGGGGCTATGGCGCAGCTGGTAGCGCACCTGCATGGCATGCAGGGGGTCAGGGGTTCAAGTCCCCTTAGCTCCACGTTATGGATAGCAACTCAGAGAAAAATGCGCTCGCTCTTCAAGTAATTCCGCGCGGCTGGAACGCTAGCGATATTGGCGATCAAAGCGGCAAACATTTTCTTATCACTGGAGCAACTAGCGGCATTGGTCTTGAGAGCGCTAGAGAACTAATTAGAGCAGGGGCGCAGGTAACAATTGCTGCGCGCGATCTAAAGAAAGCCGAGCAGGTAGTAAAAGAGTTATCAAGCCAGAGAGCTCAAATTCTCCATCTCGATTTAGCCGATTTAAATAGCGTTAGAAAAGCAGCGAGAGAAGTCAAGCAAGACATTGATGTTTTGATTTTAAATGCTGGGGTCATGGCTACTCCATTCACAAAGACTGCTGATGATTTTGAACTACAAATGGGTGTTAATCACCTAGGCCACTTTGCACTTGCCGCTCTGTTAGCAGATCGAATCAAATTAAGAGTTGTCTCAGTTTCAAGTGCGGCTCATCGATTTGGAAATTTTGGCCAAGGTAGCCAAGATGCAATTAGAGATATCTGTCTTGGCAGAAATAAATATCAACCCTGGTCGGCCTATGGTGCAAGTAAATTAGCTAATCTGCTATTTACATTTGAATTGGAGAGAATTGCTAGAAAAGCCAATTATAGTTTTAGCGCATTTGCCGCCCACCCTGGTTATGCAAATACTAATTTGCAGAGCATTGGACCAAAAATGCGAGGAAGTATTATCGAAGAGCGAGGGGCAGCATTTGCTAACTCCCTTATTGCGCAATCAGCATCAAGAGGTGCGCTTCCAACGCTATGCGCTGCAACATTTCCAAATCTCTATGGCGCTTCATATCTTGGTCCTGATGGATTGATGGAAATGCGCGGTTTTCCAAAAGCAACAAGAGCTCGCTCTATTGCCTATGATCAAGGCTTGGCTCGAAACCTCTGGAGCGTTAGCAGTGAATTAACTGGAGTTAATTGGCGGTAATCTAGGGCAATGCTCTCGGCCTATGACTTTCACTTTATTCAAGAGAAGTGGTTGCCAATTTGGGACAAGCTAGCGCCATTTAGATCAGGGGATGCAAGTGATCCCCGCCCTAAGAAATATGTACTGGATATGTTTCCCTATCCATCGGGCGATCTTCATATGGGCCATGCCGAGGCTTATGCCTTAGGTGATGTGATTGCTCGTTACTGGGTGCAAAAAGGCTTCAACGTCATGCATCCAATTGGCTGGGATGCTTTTGGTCTCCCAGCAGAAAATGCTGCAATCAAGCGCAATGAAGATCCAAGTATTTGGACCTATGAAAATATAAACACCCAAAAGGCTTCAATGCGAAGGTATGCCTGCTCATTTGATTGGGATCGAGTGCTTTATACCTGCGATAGCGAGTATTACCGGTGGAATCAATGGATATTTTTAAAACTATATGAAAAGGGACTGGCTTATCGTAAGAACTCACCAGTTAATTGGTGCCCAGATTGCCAGACCGTTTTGGCAAATGAGCAGGTAATTGCAGGGCTATGTGAACGCTGTGATAATCCAGTAACAAAGAAGAAATTGAGTCAGTGGTATTTCAAAATCACTGATTATGCCGAGAGATTACTTGATGACATGAAAGAACTCGAGGGCAAGTGGCCTGAGAAAGTTCTAACTATGCAGCGCAATTGGATTGGAAAATCTGTTGGAGCTGAAGTTAAATTCAATATTGAAGAAAGAGATGAGGCTTTAACGGTCTATACCACCAGGCCCGATACTCTCTATGGCGCAACTTTTATGGTGGTTGCTGTTGATAGCGAATTAGCTAGAGAGTTAGTGGCAAATACCCAAGTGCAAGCTGACTTTGAAAAATACTTCGATAGCGTTAAGTCGGCAAGTGATATTGATAGATTGGCAACAGATAGAGCCAAGAGCGGCATTTTTCTAGGACGCTATGCAATAAATCCAGTTAATAACGAGAGAATTCCAATCTGGGCTAGTGATTATGTACTAGCTGATTATGGAACAGGGGCCATCATGGCTGTTCCTGCTCATGACCAGAGAGACTTAGATTTTGCTAGAGCGATGAAGCTACCGGTGAGAGTAGTAGTTCAAGTAGAGGGGCAAGAAGATCCTGCCGTTAGCGGAGTTGCTACTAGCGGCTCTGGGGTAATGGTTAACTCTGGCAGCTTAAATGGGCTTGATAGCACAGCAGCCATTGGAAAAATAATTGGCGAACTTGAGGCAAAGAATTTAGCAAAGGCATCTAATAACTATCGACTTAGAGATTGGTTAATTTCACGTCAGCGATATTGGGGAACTCCATTTCCAATTATTCACTGTCAGAAGTGCGGCGAAGTGCCAGTAGATGAAAGTGATCTTCCAATTAAATTACCGGATTCCAAGTCGCTAGATTTAAGGCCAAAGGGAACTTCACCTCTTGCCACAGCAAGTGATTGGGTTAATGTTAAATGTCCTAAATGTGGCGCTGGCGCTCTAAGAGATACCGACACCATGGATACCTTCGTTGACTCATCTTGGTATTTCTTGCGCTACACCAGTGTGAATACCCACGATAAACCTTTTGATAGAAAAGAAGTCGATACCTGGCTACCAGTGGATCAGTATGTAGGTGGAGTAACTCACGCCATCTTGCATCTGCTCTATTCACGCTTTTTTACCAAAGCGCTAAAAGATATGGGCTATGTAGATTTCTCAGAGCCATTTACCAGACTTCTTAATCAAGGAATGGTTTTAATGGATGGTTCTGCCATGAGTAAGAGCCGTGGCAATTTAGTAGCCCTCTCTGAGGAACTTGAAAAACATGGCGTAGATGCAATCCGGTTATCAATGGTCTTTGCAGGCCCTCCGGAGGATGATGTTGATTGGGCTGATGTTTCACCAACAGGGTCATCTAAGTTCTTGCATCGCGCTTGGCGCCTTGCTGGAGATGTCAAGAGTGAGCCAGGAATTGATTTTTCAAAAGGTGATTTAGAGTTAAGAAAAGTTTCTCATAAAGCTCTATCGGATATCTCATTTGCAGTTGAGTCTTTTAGATTCAATGTTGTAGTAGCAAGGATTATGGAGCTAGTAAATGCCGCAAGAAAAGCAATTGATTCCGGCGTTGGCCCATCAGATGCTGCAGTAAGAGAGGCCGTTGAAATAGTGGCGATTTCACTCTCTTTAATTGCGCCATATACCGCTGAGGAGATGTGGGAGGTATTAGGCCATCAGCCCTCAGTTGCGAGAGCAGGATGGCCAAGCGTTGACCCACAACTATTAACTCAAGACTCAGTCACTGCTATTTTCCAGATAAATGGCAAAATCAAATCTAGGGTTGAAGTATCACCCAATATTACCGATGAAGCCCTTGAGAAGATGGCTTTAAGCGATTCAGCAATAGTGTCTGATCTTGGGGGAGTAAACCCTAAGAAAGTAATTACTAAGGCCCCAAAGTTTGTAAATATCGTTTTATAGCAATATCCACAGCTCCAACTTCTCCACTAAAAGAGTTAGTTAAAGAAATAAATATTTGCAATAGCTGATTTCATCAGGCCATGAATTTTGCGAAATTGAAAGAAGATTTTCAAGATTACACCTACTCACAGCGAAGAGCGCTTATTGCTATATCTCTAGTCGCCATTCTCTTTGCCACATTCTTATTTACAAATACTAGGGGACGAGCAGTTGCGCAAGAGTCTGCTAAACCCACCCTAACTATGCCGGCGGTAGCCAAGACGATACTCATTCATGTCGCTGGCAAAGTTAAGCGACCAGATGTGTATCCACTACTTGCAGGCTCTAGAGTCTCAGATGCAATAAAGGCAGCAGGTGGAGCAAATAAGGACGTTGATTTAGGTGACATCAACTTAGCTCGAGTCTTAATAGATGGCGAACAGGTCTATGTGGGATATGTTCCAAAAGCTAACTCAAACAGTAGCAAGAGTAGTAAGTCTAGATTTACCGGAGTTATCAATATAAATCGAGGTACAAAGGCTGAGTTTGATTCACTTACTGGGATCGGACCGGTAATTGCTAGCCGAATAATTAATTATCGAAATACTAATGGGCCGTTTCTTGCCCTTGATGATCTACTGAAAGTTTCTGGTATAGGTAGCAAAACTCTGGAGCGGATTCGCCCACGTTTGAGCCTCTAGACCAGAGGGTAAGAAGTGATTACCGCGCACTGCTCTTTGCTCTAGCCCTCTGGGTTGGGGTGCTGGGTGCGACCTATTTCTCTTGGTCTGCGTTAGCGGTAAGTGCGGTAATCACATCTTTTACCTATTTATTCAAGCGACGTTTTTACATCATCTCACTCGCGCTCCTTATCGGCAGCATCCTACTTTCAATTCATAGTCAGATCTTGCAAAGTAGCGTAATTGCTCAGTTAGCCAAAAGCTCTAGCGATGTGAAGGTGATAGCAAGTGTTACTAGTGATCCAAAACTTACATTTGAAAGAGTTCGTGGCTCAGATATAAATCCTTCGCAGAGTTCATTTCTAGCTAGAGCTTCTTATGTAGAAAGCGAGAAGGCAAGTTATGAAGTAAGAGTTGCTATTAGAGTCTTGATCCCAAAGAAAGTGGAGTTGATTCCCGGTGATTTAGTTCAATTCCAAGGAAAGCTGATAAAGAGTAAAGAGCGGCGAGTAGCGGCTCTCTTGATTGCAGATGAGGAATTTAATCAACTATCCAAGGTAGGGGCGCTGGGTCAGTTACTGGCAGAGATTCGATCTAAATTTCGCAATCAAGCAGCGGTATATGAGAGTGATTCTGGCGCGCTAATTCCTGGAATGATCTTGGGGGATACCTCACTTCAAAGCGAAGAATTTACTAAGCAGATGCGCCGCTCTGGCCTTGCTCATCTCACAGCAGTTAGTGGCGCAAATTTTGCCATTGTTAGCGCGCTAGTTTTCTTTATTCTGCGGTTAGTTATTTCAAATCTTGGCGTCAGGATAGTTACTACGGGGTTAATTCTCTTTCTCTTCCTACTTTTAGTTAGGCCATCGCCCTCAGTTTTACGGGCAGGGCTAATGGCTCTTGTAGTTTTATTGGCAATTGCCACTGGCAATCGTGCGAATGCAGCAGCCGCCTTATCTAGCGCCGTAATTGTTCTTCTTCTCTTTGATCCCTTTCAGGGACAAGATCCTGGTTTTATCCTCTCTGTTCTTGCTACCGCTGGTTTGATATTTCTCTCACCTGGAATTAAGGCATACCTACTTAGATTTCTACCATCTTGGCTGGCTGAAATTGTTGCGGTTTCAACTGCTGCAACCCTGCTCTGCACGCCTTATCTGATTGCCTTTACCTCCCAGGCTCCACTTCTTGCTATTCCATTTAATATCGTGACCTCACTTTTAGTAGCTCCGGTGACCGTTCTTGGGTTTCTTTCAGTGCTTACTCTTCCGATCGCCTTCATATCAGAGGGGCTATTGGCTATTGCAGAGTTTCTTGCTCGTTGGATTGCCTACATTGCATCACTCTCTGATCAAACGCCAACGCTTTCGCTCTCACATCAACTTCTTCTGATAACTCTGGCTCTAGTTATTGCAGTTTTATTCTTTGCGCCTTTGAGAAGAATTGGAATCGCAGCACTAGTTGCATTTATCCTTTTTGGAATATTTAGTAAGGCTAGCTTTCCGGGAGATGCTTGGCGCATAGTGCAATGCGATGTTGGTCAGGGTGATGCTCTGGTTCTAAAGATTTCTGCAAGTAGCGCTCTGCTATTTGATGCTGGCCCTGACCCTGATCTACTTGATCGTTGTTTAAAGAGCATTGGTATCAAGCATTTGCCACTAATTGTCTTAAGCCATAATCATGCTGATCATTACTATGGGGTTACCGGAGCTTTAAGAAAGCGAGAGATTGGACAGATTTGGAGTAATGGGAATATCTCTAGAGCGGAGCTCTCTAACTACGAAGTATCAAAAGTTGGAGCTGGCGATATTGCAAGAATTGACGAGGTATCGCTAGAGGTACTTTGGCCACCTGCAGCTGCCTCTAATTTTTCAAATCTATCTGGCGATGGATCTCAGGAAAATAATCGCTCATTAGTAATTCTTGCCCAAGTGGGGCAGGTAAAGATATTAATTACTGGTGATATTGAACCTGAAGCACAAGAGGAGATTGCAAAGAGATACGACCTATCTGGCATTTCAATATTGAAGGTTCCCCATCATGGCTCACGTTTTCAAAGCGAACTCTTCTTACGGCAAATCTCGCCAGAGATCTCAATTATTAGCGTGGGTGAATCGAATAGTTATGGCCATCCCGATTCTTCCCTTGTGGAGAAGCTAAGGGTTATGGGCTCCAGGGTTTATCGAAGCGATCAAGATGGGCCAATTTCACTGTCCTGGAGGTTTGATGAGGGGGCGATGGGCTATATATTCACTACTAGGAATGTAGGAAGGAAGTGGTGGCAGATTCAATGGCTCTAGCAAACCTCTTACTTATCCATGGCGCAGAGAGCGTTTTAGCAGATCGAGCCCTAGCCGATGCGCTAGTTGCGCGCGTTGATTATGAGAAAACTGTCCTAGAAGGTGCTGAATTAGAAATTGGTGGCTTTGCCTCAGCAATTGCTCCTTCACTCTTTGCTGATAAACGCGTTGTTGTTTTAAAAGACTTACAAGATTTAATCAGCGAAGTGCAAGAGGAGGTAGAAAATTACCTTACAGAGCTTGATCCTTCACTTCATATAATTTTTATTCATAAGGGCGGCGTTAAAGGAAAAGCTCTTCTAGAAAAGATTAAGAAGTTAAAACCAGAGATAATTCTCTGTGAGGCGATGAAGAAAGAGAGTGATAAATCTAGCTTTGTTGCCCAGGAATTTGAACGACAGGGACGCAAGATTTCATCAGCTGCAATTAGCGCGCTAGTTGATGCAACAGGAAGTGACACAAGAGAGCTAGCAGCAGCTTGTAGTCAGATTGCTTTTGATACTAGCGCTGCCAAGGCAGTAATTGATGAAGAAGATATCGCTCTTTATTATCAGGGAAGAGTTCAAGCCACAGGCTTTGATGTAGCAGATGCAACTTTGGCAGGAGATAGCAAAGCGGCGCTTATTTCACTAAGAAATGCCCTTGATACTGGAGTTGATCCAATAATGATTCTCTCTGCAATCACTTCATCAATTAGGGCGCTTGCAAAAGTCTCAGGGGCTCCGCGCGGGGCCAATGCCTTTCAACTTGCTGGCTCTCTTGGCCTTGCTCCCTGGCAGATTGATAAGGCGAGGCGCCAATTAGGAAAGTGGACTCCAGCGCTAATTGCATTCTCGGTTGGTGAATTAGCAAAAGCAGATGTGGCCATTAAAGGAGCTGAGGCCGACCCGCTCTATGCCCTGGAGCGAAGCGTTCTGGCAATTGCCGGCAAAGTAGGGCGTAAATAGGCGGTATTTGGCAAGGCTGAGAATCTCGGTTTGAGTCGAGATAACTCTGGCTGATACCCTGCCGCGTTGTAATTCACTCAAATGGAAGGCTTTAAGTTCGTGGCAAATATCAAGTCCCAGATCAAGAGAATCAAGACCAATGAGAAGGCTCGCTTGCGTAATAAGTCAGTGCGTTCCTCTTTTAAGACCGCTATCCGTCGCTTCCGTGATTCCCTTACTGCAGGAGATTCAAAGCTTGTTGCCACTGAGTTATCAAATGCCTCTCGTGAACTCGATATCGCGGTATCAAAAGGCGTAATACATGCCAACCAAGCTGCTAATAAGAAGTCAGCTATGGCTAAGTCAGCCCACAAAGCTGGCGTTCGTTAATCCAGCCAACTCTTTCACACAAAGTAGGCGATAGGTATGCCTGCAATTGACTTAAGTAAAGCGCCGCAACCTGCTGCAACTAATCCTGAGCAGATTCGTAATTTCTGCATCATTGCCCATATTGATCATGGTAAGTCCACTCTGGCAGATCGGATGCTTGGAATAACCGGTGTTGTTGAAGCGCGAAATATGCGAGCCCAATATCTAGATCGTATGGATATTGAACGCGAGCGCGGAATTACTATCAAGAGCCAAGCTGTTCGTCTTCCTTGGAGGTCAGGTCTTGATGGCAAGGAATACATTCTAAATATGATTGATACCCCAGGACATGTTGATTTCACTTACGAAGTATCAAGATCTCTTGCAGCATGCGAAGGCGCTATTTTATTAGTGGATTGTGCGCAAGGTATTGAAGCTCAAACACTTGCAAATCTTTATCTAGCGATGGAAAATAATTTAACCGTTATTCCAGTATTAAATAAGATTGACCTCCCCTCTGCTCAACCAGATAAGTTTGCAATTGAATTATCTAAGCTAGTTGGATGCAAACCTGAGGATTGCTTGCGCGTCTCTGGAAAATCAGGAATTGGTGTTGAAGAACTCTTAGACCAAATTATTGCTCAAATTCCAGCTCCAAAAGGAAATCCGCAGGGTCCTGCCAGAGCTTTAATCTTTGACTCGGTCTATGACACCTATCGAGGCGTTGTGACATATGTTCGAGTATTTGATGGACATCTCTCGCCACGTGAGCAGATTCAGATGTTTTCAACTGGAGTTAAGCATGAGCTATTAGATATCGGAGTTATCTCGCCAGAGCCAGTATCAAGCAAGGGCCTTGGCGTTGGGGAGGTGGGTTATCTAATCACTGGCGTTAAAGATGTTCGCCAATCAAGAGTTGGAGATACGGTAACAACTTTCCATAAACCAGCACTTGAAGCGCTCTCTGGATATAAAGATCCAAAACCTATGGTTTTCTCAGGTTTATTTCCCATTGATGGCGATCAATATCCGCTACTTCGAGATGCGCTCGATAAATTACAGCTAAATGATGCAGCTTTAGTCTATGAACCAGAAAATTCTGCAGCCCTTGGCTTTGGATTTAGATGTGGCTTTTTAGGACTTCTCCATATGGAAATTGTTAGAGAGCGGCTAGAGCGCGAGTTTGATCTAACGCTCATCTCAACTGCTCCGAATGTGGTCTACACAGTTACCACTGAGAGCGGGCAAGAGTTAATTGTTACCAATCCAAGCGAATACCCCAATGGAAAAGTTGCCCAGGTCAGGGAGCCAATAGTTAAGGCAACAATTCTCTCTCCAACAGATTACATCGGAACGATTATGGAGCTTTGCCAGCAGCGACGAGGTGCTCTAAATGGCATGGATTACCTCTCTGAAGATCGTGTAGAGATTCGCTACACCTTGCCCCTTGCCGAAATCGTCTTTGATTTCTTTGATCAACTAAAGTCAAGAACTAAGGGTTATGCCTCACTGGACTATGAACCAATAGGCGAGGCTGAAGGAGATCTGGTCAAGGTTGATATTTTGCTTCAAGGAGAGACTGTTGATGCCTTTAGTTCAATTGTTCACCGTGAGAAGGCTTATACCTATGGAGTCATGATGACTTCAAAACTTAGAGAGTTAATTCCAAGGCAGCAATTTGAAGTTCCGATTCAGGCAGCTATTGGCGCCAAAATTATTGCTCGAGAGACAATTCGCGCCATTCGAAAAGATGTTTTGGCAAAATGTTATGGCGGCGATATCTCTCGTAAGCGCAAACTTTTAGAGAAGCAGAAAGAGGGAAAGAAGCGTATGAAGATGGTGGGAAGAGTTGAAGTACCACAAGAGGCATTCATCGCTGCGCTTTCAACGAATGCTGATGAAGAGAGCGGAAAGGTGAAGAAATAGCGTGAGCCAGCGGCTCTCCTTCTATATTCACATCCCTTACTGCGCTAAAAGATGCGGTTACTGTGATTTTAATACCTATACCCCGAGTGAATTAAAAAGCGGAGATTTAGACTCACTTTCATCCTCCTACATTGATTCAGCTTTAAAAGAGATTGAGATGGCCGCTCAAGTAGCTGGCCCTGCAATTGTCCCCACAATTTTCTTTGGCGGGGGAACTCCTTCACTTCTACCGGCAGCGCAATTAGCACGAATAATCGATGCAATCAAAAGCAGATTTACTTTAGATAAAAATATTGAGGTAACACTTGAGGTAAACCCAGATTCGGTCACGCAAGAATTTCTAGATGAAATTAGAAGCGCTGGGGCAACACGAATCTCTATGGGAATGCAATCTGCTGTTGGCTCAGTACTAAAAGTTCTAGATCGAACTCATAATCCTGAAAATATTGAACGCGCAGTTTCAATGGCGAGAGCGGCCGGCTTTGAACATGTAAGCGTGGATTTAATCTATGGCTCACCTGGTGAAAGCATGGATGATTGGCGAAGAAGTGTGGAGTATGCACTTGCGCTAGATATCGATCACATCAGCGCTTATGCCTTGATTGTAGAAAAAGGCACAAAGTTAGCGGCTCAAATAAATCGCGGTGAGTTAACAATGCCTCCAGATGATCAGAGCGCTGATAAGTATTTGCTCGCTGATCAACTCTTTGAAGCAGCAGGATTTAATTGGTATGAGTTAAGTAATTGGAGTAAGCCTGGTGGGCAATGTCGCCATAACATCGCTTATTGGGATGGTTCCTTTTGGTGGGGAGTTGGGGCAGGAGCTCACTCCTATTTAAATGGCAAGCGTTGGTGGAATGTAAAACATCCGAGTTCTTATCAGGAGAAAATCTCGCAAGGCCAGAGCCCAGAGTTAAGTCATGAGATATTGACTCCAGAGAATCTCTCTGATGAATTCATCATGCTACAAATCCGAAGGCGTGAGGGGATTCTGCGTGATCACTTGAACTCTACACAGATTGCTAAGGCTGAAGAATTTCTCAACTCTGGTTTTCTAGATAGTGCAAGTTGGCAAGATATGCGATTGGTATTAAGCAGAGATGGGCGCTTGATTGCCGATAAAATCGTGCGCGAGTTAGTCTTGTAGTAACTTTGCCTTATGGCCACCATGCACACCGTTATCACCCTTCTACTAGCTCTGATTTTCCTCATTGCAGGACTATCGAAAGCAAGTGGCAGCAGCGCTGGACTTTCTGGAACTAGAGATGTGGGTTTTCCAGATGGACTTGCAAGGCTAGTTGGAATATTTGAAACTCTGGCCTCGACATCCCTTGTTATTGGGTTTGCTCTTGATAACTCAGATCTAGAACTATATGGATACATTGTCATCTGGTTTGTAATGGCTGGAGCGTTATTCTTTCACTTTAGAGCCAATAAGATCCGCACTGGTTTTCCTGCGATGCTATTAATTGTTTTGGCTACTTTAGGTATTGCAACGCTTTAGTGAGAATGAAAGGGAATTTCTAGAAGATGGAAAGTAGGCAGCTTGAAATCCTTAAAGCCATAGTTGAGGAATATGTGGCTACAGAGGAGCCTGTCGGTTCTAAGATAATTTCAGAAAAGAGCGCTCTAGGAATTTCTTCAGCGACGATTCGAAATGAGATGTCAATTCTTGAAGGGCAAGGCTTGATTACTCAACCACATACCAGCGCTGGAAGAATTCCAACTGATAAGGGATATCGGCTATTCGTAGATAAAATTGCAACAGTAAAACCGCTATCAAGCGCAGAACGAAGAGCCATCGAAACATTTCTTGAAGGCGCTAATGATCTAGATGACATTGTGATGAGAACAGTGCGGTTGCTTGCCCAAGTTACAAAGCAGGTAGCAGTTGTTCAATACCCACTTCTAACCAAATCTCGAGTAAGGCATATTGAGTTGGTTCTGCTAACACCATCTCGATTGATGCTGGTACTAATTACTACTACTGGCCGGGTTGAGCAGCGAGTCCTTGAGCTTCCCTATGATCTAAGTGATGCACTCTTGGCAGATTTGCGACAAAGATTAAATGCTGCCGTTGTTGGCAAAGCGATGTCGGATGTCGGTCAGGACCTTGAGGCGATATTGGCCCACTTTGGCAAAAATGAGAGAACTTCGACTGCCCTAATAATTTCAAACCTCATTGAGATGGCACTTGAAAGGCCTGAAGAGAAAGTTGTATTAGCCGGCACGGCAAATCTTGCCAGATCAAATAGTGAGTCATCTGCTGAGATTCATGGCGTGTTAGAGGCGCTAGAGGAGCAAGTAGTTCTACTTAGACTTCTAAGCGATGCTGGAGATACGATGCGAGTTCGTATTGGAGCTGAGCAGGCAGAGAGTGGATTGCAGCGCACTAGTTTGGTTTCAATGGGTTATGGAGTAGATGGTAACTCACTTGGCGCACTGGGAATTCTTGGCCCAACCAGAATGGATTACTCATCTTCAATGTCTGCAGTCAATGCAGTAGCCCGATATGTCGGTAGATTTTTGATGGATAGCCAGTAATGAGTGATCTCTATAAGGCTTTAGGCGTTGAGAGAAATGCCTCACAAGATGAGATAAAGAAGAGCTATCGTAAATTAGCGCGCGAGCTTCACCCGGATGTTAATCCAGATCCAAAAGTGCAAGATCGCTTTAAAGAAATTACTGCCGCCTATGAAATCCTAAGTGATCCGGAAAAACGTAGTAATTATGATCGCGGTGGCGATAATTTTGCTGGCTTTGGTGGCGGTTTCGGCGGATTTAGCGACATTATGGATGCTTTCTTCGGGGGAGGCGGAAATCCAAGAGGTCCAAGAGCAAGAACTCGTCAGGGTCAAGATGCATTAATTAGAACGACAATAACCTTGGCTGAAGCATGTTTTGGAACTGAACGTGAAATTGGAGTTGAGACGGCAATCATCTGCACAAAATGCGGTGGAGATGGCTGCGCGCCTGGAACCTCTCCGAGCACATGCGATATTTGCCGGGGACGTGGCGAGATTCAACAAGTTACTAGATCTTTTATTGGACAGGTAATGACATCAAGGCCTTGTGGCACCTGCCAAGGTTTTGGAACTGTAATCCCGCAGGTCTGCACTGAATGTTCGGGAGATGGCCGGGTAAGGGCGCGTAGAAACGTTTCAGTGAAAATTCCTGCTGGAGTTGAAACAGGAAATCGAATGCAGCTCTCTGGTCAGGGCGAAGTTGGCGCAGGCGGCGGACCTGCAGGAGATCTATATGTTGAGATGATCGTTGAAGAACATGAATATCTCCTTCGCGATGGCGATAACCTGCATATCGCCGTTTCAGTTCCAATGACAGCAGCTGCCCTTGGAAGTGAGATGAATATTGAAACTCTAGATGGTGAGATAAATATCGAGATTAAACCTGGAACTCAAAGTGGAGATGTGATCGCGGTCAAAGGCAAAGGCATGACTAAGTTGCGCGGAGGTGGCAGAGGAGATCTCTATGCCCATGTAAGCGTTGAAGTTCCCAGCAAGTTATCTAAAAAAGAGAGTGATTTACTAAAGGAATTTGCCAAATTGCGTAGTGAAGATAAAAGTTCAAATAAGATGAAATCAAATAAGGAAGATGATCAGGGCAGCTCTGGTTTCTTCGGAAAGTTCAAAGAGGCGTTTAGAAACTAATGCTTCCGGTATTTATCGTCGATGAGCTGCCAGATAAGGGTGAGCTATTTGTTTCAGGCGATGAAGCCCATCATGCAATCAACGTAACAAGGATAAAGGTTAATGAAATTATTGCCTTAACCGATGGCAAAGGCCGCAAAGTTAGTGTTGAAGTAACTTCCATATCCAAGAAATCCTTTTCTGCAAAGGTATTAACGGTCCAAGATTTTCCCGCCTCTAAAATTTGGCTCACCGTTATGCAGGCTTTAACTAAAGGCGATAGAGCGCGAGAAACAATAGAGTTATTAACTGAGGCAGGAGTTGATGAGATTATTCCTTGGAGCGCCAACCGCTCCATTGGTCAATTTAAAGATGAACAAGATTCACTAGATAAATGGCGGAGTTGGGCAAGAGAGTCTACTAAGCAATCACGAAGAGCTTGGTTTCCAAAGATCTCAACTCTACAAAGTGGAGTGAGTGCAAGTGAGGTTTTATTAGATTTCGATTTAACACTGCTTTTTCACGAATCTGATGGAGGAAAGTTGTCGGATCTGCTAGCTAAAGCTCAGAGTGAGAAGAGTTTAAATAAAGTCTTACTAATCATTGGGCCCGAAGGTGGAATTAGTGATGAAGAGGCAGCTGCCTTTTTAGAGCGCGGAGCTCTCTCAGTAGCAATGGGACTTCCAATCTTTCGCTCTGCTCACGCCGGGGCAGCAGCTCTTGCTGCAGTACAAACTGGCCTTGGAATCTGGTAGAGATAACCCATGAAATGCCTTTTTTGCGCAATAGTTAAGGGCGAAATACCTGCCGACATAGTTAGGCAGAGCGAAACTGTTTTAGCATTTAACGACATAAATCCTGTTGCTCCAACTCATGTTTTGATAATTCCTAAGATTCACGCTGAGAATGCAGCTGAGTTAACTCTTGCAAATCCAGAAGTTCTAATCGAGTGCTTTGTGATGGCTGCAAGTATTGCCAAAGATCGAGAGTTAAATGGCTATCGAACCGTCTTTAATACTGGAGCTGATGGTGGCCAAAGCGTTTTTCACGCTCATCTGCATCTTCTTGGTGGTCGTGCGCTGAGCTGGCCCCCTGGATAGAATTGGCGTAATGGATCGAATCACTCTAACGCTACCTAGCGATATCTCCAGCGTTTCAATAACTGGGCCAAACGATTCCTACATCAAAGCAATCGAGAGCGCATTTCATGATGTGGCAATTACGGTTAGAGGAAATGAAGTAATTCTTCGTGGAAGTACCCAAGGATGCGAGCGAGTAAAGCAGCTAATTCAGAGTTTTCTAACCGTTATTCGAACTGGACAGCCATTAAGTGATGACGCCGTTAGACGCTCAATTGCAATGATCAATGATGGAAGCTCTCCCGCTGAAGTATTGACTTTAAATATATTAAGTAATCGTGGCAAAACAATTAGACCCAAGACCTCGAATCAAAAGCGTTATGTCGATGCGATAGATAAAAATACTGTCACCTTTGGAATCGGACCTGCCGGAACTGGTAAGACTTATCTTGCGATGGCAAAGGCTGTTCAATCACTTCAATCTAAACAGGTAAATAGAATAATTCTTACCCGGCCTGCAGTTGAGGCGGGGGAGAGACTTGGTTTCTTGCCTGGAACTCTCCATGAAAAAATTGATCCATATCTTCGCCCGCTCTTTGATGCCCTCCATGACATGCTTGATCCAGAAGCGATTCCTCGCTTAATGTCATCAGGAACTATTGAAGTTGCTCCTCTTGCCTATATGAGAGGTCGAACTCTTAACGATTCTTTTATTATCTTGGATGAGGCCCAAAACACTTCCCCTGAGCAGATGAAAATGTTTTTAACCAGACTTGGATTTTCTTCAAAGATGGTCATTACCGGAGATGTTACCCAGATAGATCTGCCAAGCCATCAAGACTCGGGATTGAAGATTGTGCGCGATATTTTAGAGGGAATCGATGATATTTCTTTTATGGATTTAACTTCAGAGGATGTAGTCAGACATCGATTGGTAAGTGAAATTGTTGATGCTTATGGTCGTTTTGATAATTTAGTCGCTGGAAATAGAGCAGATAGACGAGAGAATAAGCCACGTTCGCTAAGGAGTGATCGCTAACTTACTTAAGACCATTAGGTAAAGTGCGAAATGAATATAGAACTTAGTAATCTAACTGATTCTAAATGTGATTTAGAGCGCCTTAAATCAATTGCTCAATTCACTATTTTGGCTCAAGGAGTTCATCCTGATTCCGAGCTCAACATCTCTTTGCTAGATGAAGAAGAGATGAGCGCGCTTCACCTGCGCTGGATGGAGGAAGAGGGACCAACTGATGTTCTAGCATTTCCAATGGATGAAGTAAAACCAAATTCAGCAACTCTTGGCCCTGCAATGCTGGGAGATATTGCTCTCTGCCCAACATATGCCAATCAGAATGCGCTTAAAGTTCATTCCAGCCTCCAAGATGAATTAGAATTACTAACAGTTCATGGAGTTCTTCATCTTTTGGGATATGACCACATGGAAGCAGATGAGAAAGAAGTGATGTTCGCCTTGCAGGATAAATACCTAGTTGAATGGAGAGCTAAACGGTGAGCCTTACTGAAGTTCTATCAGTAGTTGCCCTCTTACTCTTTGCCGGATTTTTAGCTGGCTCTGAGTCGGCAATTAACTCCATCTCTCGAGTATTTGTCGAAGAACTTGAGCTTAAGTCATCTAAATCAGCTGCTTGGGTTGCAAGAGTTATAAAAGAGCCGGCCCGCTACTTAAATGTGATTTTATTTGTAAGAAAAGCATCAGAATTAACAGCAACAGTCATTGTTGCACAAGCTTTTATTGTTTTATTTGAGCCAATTGCGCTAGCGATGTTCATCGCCGTAGCTGCCATGGTCGTTCTCTCCTATGTAGTTGTTGGGGTTGGTCCAAGGACCTTGGCAAAACAAAATGCTGGGCGATGGATTATTCCGGCCTGCGTGGTTGCAGTAGTAATGTCAAAAATCTTAGGTCCATTAACTGCGCTCTTAATTGCAATAGGAAATGCAATAACTCCAGGAAAAGGATTCAAATCTGGGCCATTTGCTAATGAGGCAGAGCTTCGTGATCTCGTTGACCAGGCCCATGAACGAGGGCTAGTTGAAGAATCAGAGCACGAGATGATCCACTCAGTCTTTGAATTGGGCGATACTTTAGTTAGAGAGTTAATGGTTCCAAGAACAGAGATGGTCTGGATTGAGGGAGGCAAGAACTTAAGACAGGGTCTTTCCTTGGCACTTCGCTCTGGATTTACCAGAATTCCGGTGATTGGCGAAAATCTAGATGAAATTCTTGGCATTGCCTATGTAAAAGATTTAGCTAGAAGGACTCATGAATATCGAGAAGCTGAGTTAACCGAGCTAGTTAGCCAGCACATTAGAGGCGCAACATTTGTTCCAGAGACTAAGACCGCATCAGAGCTATTAAAGGAGATGCAGAGAGATCAGATTCACCTCGCAATTGTGGTTGATGAATATGGCGGAACTGCAGGCCTGATTACTATCGAAGACATTCTGGAAGAGATTGTTGGCGAGATTGCTGATGAATACGATGATGATGTAGAAGAGTTTGAATGGGTAACTACTTCTCAAGTTAGAGTCTCAGCTCGGCTTCATTTAGAAGACTTAGCAGATAAACTCGAATTTGAGTTAAGTGAAGATGAGAAAGAAGATGTTGACACAATTGGTGGATTTGTAGCAAAGAGTTTGGGACGTGTGCCAATTCCTGGAAGCACAGTCACGCTTAAGGGCTGGGTTCTCACTGCCGAGCGCCCAATTGGAAGAAGACATCGAATCGCAACATTTCTAGTTGAGCGTCCAGCTGATCTAGTTCCTGACAAAGAGGTTTAGAGTTAGCTAATGCGCATTGTTAGATTCTCTCCTCCTGCTGGCTCAAAGCTAGGTAGTGATCCTCACTTTGGTCTCCTAGAAGATGATATGAGCATTACTGCAATCGCTAGCGACCCTCTATATGCCGGAATCTTTAAGCAAGAGGAAGTTTTTGCACTTAGCGAAGTCAAGCTTCTTGCCCCAGTAATACCGAGAAGCAAAGTGGTCTGTGTTGGAAAAAACTATGCCGATCATGCAGCCGAGATGGGCGGGGAAGTGCCTGCTGAGCCAATTATTTTTATCAAACCAAATACTTCAGTAATCGGCCCAGAGGATTTGATTCAATGGCCAGATACAAGCGAGCGAATAGATCATGAAGCAGAGTTAGCAGTGGTTATCTCAAAGATTTGTAAGGAAGTGCCAAGAGAAAAAGTGAACGATGTCATTTTTGGCTACACCCTAGCCAACGATGTCACCGCAAGAGATCTACAGAAAAAAGATGGACAGTGGAGTAGAGCAAAAGGCTTCGACACTTTTTGTCCGCTTGGACCATGGATTGATACCAGTTTTGTCCCTGGAAATCAGTTAATTACTGCTCACGTTGATGGCGAACTTAAGCAGAGTGCAAAGCTTTCAGATATGGTCTTTGATGTGCCATTTATTATCGAGTTTGTCACCAAAGTTATGACGCTGCTTCCAGGAGATGTGATTCTTACTGGAACTCCATCAGGAATTGGCCCAATGAATCCATCAGGTGAGGTAAGTGTCGCTATTGAGGGCCTTGGAACGCTAAGAAATAGGGTCAGTAGCCGTGGCTAATTCATCGTCTCGTGAGGTTAGAACTCGTTTTGCTCCATCTCCCACAGGAGATCTTCATGTGGGAAATATTAGAACTGCGCTATTTGCATGGGCCTATGCCAGACATTGCTCCGGAAAATTGATTTTCCGTGTTGAAGATACTGATCGCGAGAGAGTTACTGATGAATATATTGCTCGCGCTATCGAAACCCTTAAGTGGCTGGGAATTAATTGGGATGAGGGCCCTGAAGTTGGGGGAGAACACGGGCCATATCTGCAATCGCAAAGGCTAGATGTTTATAAGCATTGGGCTGACATTTTTATCAAAAATGGCGATGCCTATCATTGCTACTGCTCAACTGAGGAGCTAGAGAAGAGACGTGATAAGCAACGAGAGTTAAATCAAGCTCCAGGTTATGACGGAAAATGTCGCGATCTGACAAATAGTGAAATCGAAGCATTTATTAAAGAAGGTAGAGCTCCAGTAGTGCGCATGCGGATGCCAGATGGATCAACCACCTTTAATGATTTAATCAGAGGTGAAGTTAGCTTTGAGCATAAGTACGTTCCAGACTTTGTCTTGATGCGCGCTGATGGTTCTCCGCTTTATACCCTTGCTGTAGCCGTCGATGATGTCTTAATGAAGATTACCCATGTACTAAGGGGCGAGGATCTACTCTCATCAACCCCAAGACAGATTCGGGTCTATCAAGCGATGGGAGTTAAAGCAGATGAGTTTCCAGTCTTTGCTCACCTGCCATTTGTTATGGGTCAAGATAATGCCAAGTTATCCAAGAGAAATGGCGAGGTCTCTATTGCTTGGTATCGAGAGTCAGGATTTTTGCCTGAGGCAATCTGTAATTACCTAGCGCTTCTTGGTTGGTCTCCTGGTGATGATCGGGAAGATGTCTCTATGAGCGAATTAGTTGAGCTATTTGAATTAGAACGAGTTAATAGTTCGCCCGCTAGATTTGATATGAAAAAGCTTGAAGCAATAAATGGCGAGAAGATTAGAAAATTAACTCTCGATGATTTCCTTTCAAGGGCCCTTCCTTTCCTTCTTAAAGATGGGGTAGTCAGCGGCATAGATGAGGAGATTAAAGTTCTTCGCCAAGCTCTTCCTATAATTCAAGAGCGGATTGCAAGAATGAATGAAGTTAGCGCCATGCTTAAATTCTTATTTACCGAGCAGCTCTCCTTCGATCAAGAAGCTAGCTCTGCTCTCTTAAGTGATCAAGCGCAGGCTGTAATTGCTAAATCTTTAGAGGTTCTGCAGGGAGTAGAGGATTGGAGCCATGGCTCAATTGAGGCAAAATTGCGTGAGGCGCTAATTGATCAGATGGCTCTTAAGCCGCGCCTTGCCTTCTCGCCAGTTCGAATTGCAGTCACAGGTAGCCATATATCTCCACCGCTTTTTGAATCAATGGAGCTCCTAGGAAAACAGCGCTGCATTACGCGTCTAAAAGCAGCAGTTTCTTAAGACGGAAAATTCAAGGTATTCTTAAGCCCCTCTTATAAGAAAAGTTGAGTAAAAATCTTTGCTTAAGTTTTCTAGTGAGAGTAAATGCTTTGGGGTATGGGGTAATTGGCAGCCCAGCTGATTCTGGTTCAGCTTGTCTAGGTTCGAGTCCTGGTACCCCAGCGGAAAAAACTTAATAGAACTTTTTTAGTTAAGAAGATAAATCTGGCTCCGTCGTCTAGTGGCCCAGGACTCTGGCTTCTCAAGCCAGCTACGGGGGTTCGAATCCCCTCGGAGCTACCAGGTATTAATTCTTCTTTGAAATATATTCACTAAGGCGATCTGCCGTTGCAACTAAAGCTGCCGCATGGATTCGCCCTGGTTGTCTTCCGAGTCTTTCAATTGGACCACTAATACTTACTGCAGCAATTACTCGATTGTTTGGACCACGCACTGGAGCTGAAATAGAGGCAACCCCCGCCTCTCTCTCGCCAACGCTCTGTGCCCATCCACGTCTTCGCACTGCAGCAAGTGCTGCAGCATTAAATCTTGCGCCAGTTAATCCGCGATGTAATTTCTCTGCATCTTCCCAGGCAAGAAGTATTTGAGCCGCAGATCCAGCGCTCATAGTTAGCGCTGCTCCAATTGGAACTGAATCACGAAGTCCTGATAAACGCTCAGCTGCCGCAACACAGATTCGCATCTCACCTTGGCGGCGATAGAGCTGAGCGCTCTCACCTGTTGCATCGCGCAGGGCAATTAGCGCTGGAGTTGCTGCGGCTAGTAATCGATCCTCACCGGCTGAGGCTGCAAGCTCTCCAGCTCTTACTCCAAGGACAAAGCGCCCGGTTAAATCGCGTGAGATCAGGCGGTGATATTCCAAAGCCACAGCAAGGCGATGGGCTGTTGGGCGTGAAATTTTGGTAGCGGCGACAAGCTCGCTTAGCGAGTGGGGACCAGATTCAAGGACAGAGAGGATCTTTACCGCTTTATCTAATACGCCAACTCCGCTATTCTTTTTGTCCATAATCCAATATTGCCATCTCATCATTTGAGAAGCAAGTAGTAAGGGAGTTTGAAGAAGTAAGTATGGCTAAGACACTGGCAGAAAAAGTCTGGGATGACCATCTAGTTAGAAGCGCTAGTGGGGAACCAGATTTACTCTATATCGATCTTCATTTAATTCATGAAGTAACAAGCCCGCAAGCCTTTGATGGGCTCCGCCTTGCAAAAAGGGGAGTTAGAAGGCCTGATTTAACGCTAGCTACTGAAGATCATAATGTGCCAACTCTTAATATCGATAAGCCAATTGCAGATCCAGTTTCAAGGCTACAAGTTGATACCTTGCGAAAAAATTGCCAGGAATTTGGCATAAGACTTCACTCACTTGGAGATGTTGAACAAGGAATTGTCCATGTCGTTGGCCCGCAATTAGGTCTAACTCAGCCTGGAATGACCATTGTCTGCGGCGATTCTCATACCTCAACCCATGGCGCCTTTGGCGCACTTGCCTTTGGAATTGGAACTAGCGAAGTGGAACATGTTCTTGCTACTCAGACGCTTCCATTAAGTCGGCCAAAGACGATGGCAATTAATGTTGAAGGAAAACTAAAACCTGGAGTCACAAGTAAAGACATAATTCTTGCCATTATTGCCAAAATAGGAACTGGCGGAGGACAGGGATACATCCTTGAATATCGCGGAAGCGCCATTAGGGCACTCTCTATGGAGGCTCGCATGACAATTTGTAATATGTCGATTGAAGCTGGCGCAAGAGCAGGACTTATCGCCCCTGATGAAACTACCTTTGCCTATCTAAAAGATCGCCCGCATGCACCAAAGGGTGAGGATTGGCAGAGAGCGCTTGCCTATTGGAGCGAGTTAAAAAGTGATAGCGATGCTAAATTTGATAAAGAGATTATCCTTGATGCAGATCAACTATCGCCATTTGTTACTTGGGGAACTAATCCTGGACAGGGAATACCCCTAGATGGCGTAATTCCAAGTCCGCAGGATTTCACAGATCCAGAAGAGGTTAGCGCAGCAGAGCGCGCATTGGTCTATATGGACCTTAAAGCTGGAACCCCGATGAAAAAGATAAAGATTGATACTGTTTTTCTAGGCTCTTGCACCAATGGTCGAATTGAAGATCTAAGAGCAGCAGCAGAAATCATCAAGGGCAAGAAAGTTGCCTCCGATATTCGAATGATGGTTGTTCCTGGCTCGGCTCGAGTCAGATTACAAGCAGAGGCAGAAGGCCTAGATAAGCTCTTTTTAGAAGCTGGCGCAGAGTGGCGAAGCGCAGGATGTTCAATGTGCCTTGGAATGAACCCTGATCAATTAGCACCTGGGGAGAGATCAGCCTCAACAAGTAATAGAAATTTTGAAGGAAGACAAGGAAAAGGTGGAAGAACCCACCTAGTAAGCCCCTTAGTTGCTGCAGCCACAGCGCTTCGCGGAACCCTCTCATCACCGGCAGATCTATAACGGAGAAAGCAATGGAAAAATTTATTTCTCATACTGGCTCTGCACTTCCGCTGCGCAGAAGCAATGTTGATACTGATCAGATAATTCCTGCGGTCTATCTAAAGCGAGTTACTCGCTCAGGTTTTGAAGATGGCTTATTTGCTGCCTGGCGAAGTGATCCTGAATTTGTATTAAACAAGGCGGAATACAGCAAGGCCAGTATTTTGGTAGCTGGAGCTGATTTTGGCACTGGATCTTCAAGAGAGCATGCAGTCTGGGCGCTGCAGAACTATGGATTTAAAGTAGTTATCTCATCGAGATTTGCCGATATCTTCCGAGGCAACTCATTAAAAGCAGGCCTTTTAACGGTAATTCTTGGCCAGAGCGATGTTGAAGCTCTCTGGAGCGCAATCGAGGCAGAGCCATCACTTGAGATAAAGGTAGATCTTGAGACTCGTTTAGTTTCCTATAAAAATCAAGCAATTTCCTTTGATTTAGATGACTATACGCGTTGGCGCTTAATGGAGGGCCTTGATGACATCGGTTTAACGCTTAGAAAAATTGATGAAGTTGAGAATTTTGAAGAAAAACGAGCAAAATACAAGCCAAAAACGCTTCCGGTCTTGTCATAAGTAGTACTTTTGCGCGACTCTCAACCTTGAATTGAGAGTTTTTTACACATAAAAATTGCGTTTTTTCACCATTGCCAGCAATTAATTTATTGCGACACACCGACGCTATTGCGCGAAAACCTTGATTTTCTTGCGTAAATTAATCAACAGGTTAAGCAAAAGCTTAACTTCACGCGTAAATAAGGGGATTAAATGAACAAGACCCAGTTCATTGCTTCGTTGGCTCCTCACTTCAACGGAAGCAAGAAAGAGGCGGCACACGCTGTTGAAATCGTCTTCGATTCAATCGTGCGCAACATTCACAGAGGCGAAGATGTCACCATCAACGACTTTGGCAAGTTTAAGAAAGTAGATCGCAAAGCACGTAAGGGACGCAATCCTTTCACCGGCGAAACGATCCAAATTAAGGCAAGCAAGAAGGTTCGTTTCCTTCCTGCAAAGGCCCTCAAGGAGATTGTTGCTGGAGCTCGTAAATTAGCGCCAGCTCCAAAGCCAGCTCCAGTAGTAAAGCCAGTGGCTAAGAAGGCAGTAAAGAAGGCCGCTAAGAAGGTTGCGAAGAAGAAAGTCGCAAAGAAGAAGGGTAAGAGGAGATAAGTATCTTTTCTGATAAAGGCCACGCCTAAGGGTGTGGCCTTTATTTTTTTCTATCCTAGGCTAGAGCCATGAGCGATGTGCGCCCTGAAATTTCATATCTTCCGCCTCAAGGAGATCCGCTAGGAGTTAATCCTTGGTTTCGCTTTGGAGCCTCAGTACTAAAGCCAATACTCAACTTGATAATTAAGAAAGATTGGAAAGGCGCCCAGCACCTGCCAAAGAGTGGGGCAGCGATAGTTGTTTGTAATCATCTCTCATATGTTGATCCACTTACCTTCACTCACTTTCTCTATAACAACGGGCGAGCCCCGAGATACCTTGGAAAAGAATCAGTCTTTCGCATCCCCATTATCGGCAGAGTTATTAGGGGGGCCGGACAGATTCCAGTTAGTCGTGAATCAAAAGATGCGGTTAAAGGTTTAGAGCATGCCATTGCCGTTCTAAAGGCAGGACACCTTCTTGGCGTTTATCCTGAAGGAACGCTCACTCGTGATGAGAATTTATGGCCAATGAAAGCTAAGACTGGAGTTGCTCGTCTTGCACTTATTACCGGAGCTCCTGTAATTCCATGCGCCTCTTGGGGGCCAGAGAAAGTTTTGCCGCCCTATAGTAAAAAATTAAGACTTTTTCCTCGAAGTAAAGTTTCAATTCTTATGGGGCCTGCAGTTGATCTCTCACCTTGGCAGGGAATGAGTGATGATTTAGAGGCAGTAGAGCAAGCGGCAGATCACATAATGGATCGGATAACTGAACTACTTGAAATATTAAGGGGGCAGAAAGCTCCTGCAATTCGCTTTGATCCTAAAAACTCAGATCTTCCAAGAATTGGCAATTTCAAGAAAGCAAAGAAGGCTAAGAACAAGTGAAGATTGCAGTTCTTGGCTCTGGTCAATGGGGAAGCACGCTAGCCCAAGTTCTAATCGATGCTGGAAACGATGTAATTATCTGGGGAAGAAATAATGAAGTAGTAGCTGAGATTAATTCAAAACATAAAAATCAGGGCGCACTCGGTGAGCATCTCTTGCCAGAGGCGCTTTATGCCACATATGAAATCAAGGAGGCTTTAGATGGAGCCCAACTTCTTGTTCTTGCCATCCCTTCGCAATCTCTGAGGCAAAATTTAGAGCTCTGGAAAGGCCTAATTGGCCCTGATATTCCCATTGTTTCAACACTTAAAGGCATTGAGATCTCAACTCAGCTTCGTATGAGTGAGGTTATCTGCCAAGTTTTGGGAAGAGATGAATCAAGTATCTCAGTATTAACTGGGCCCAATCTGGCCCGCGAAGTTATTTTAAGACAGCCCGCAGGAGCAGTTGCAGCATCTACAAATCAGCGTTTGGCAGAATTAGTGGCCAAAGCTTTTAATGCGCCATATTTTCGTGTCTATACCTCAAATGATGTCATTGGCTGTGAATTAGCAAGCGCTACTAAAAACGTAATTGCAATTGCAGTTGGGATGTCTATTGGAATGGGATTTGGCGAAAATACTCAAGCACTTGTTATCACTAGAGGATTAAATGAGCTAACTCGCCTAGCTATTGCTAGAGGAGCGCAGCCACTTACCTTTGTTGGACTTGCAGGAGTTGGCGATCTCTTAGCAACATGCGGGTCTCCACTATCTCGTAATCGCACATTCGGTGAAGCTTTAGGAAGAAGTGGTTCAGTGGAGCAAGCGCAGAGAGCGATCTCATCAACTGCAGAGGGGTTAACTACCGCCCAGGCTCTTGTTGAGCTTGCTCATTTAGTTGGAGTGGAAGCCCCGATCATGGAAGCTGTCTGCGATGTGGTTACAAGTAAGATTAGCCCGCAGCAGGCGTTTCTTAACTTAATGAAGATTCAAACCGGAGCGGAGATTGATCACGTATGAAGAAAATACGCGTGGCAATAGTCGCAGGCGGGCAAAGCAGCGAGCATCCCATCTCTTGTATTTCAGCAAGTGGCGTACTAGCTGCAATTGATAAGTCAAAGTTTGAACCAATACTAATTGGCATCACCCAAAGCGGCACTTGGATTGATATGCGCGAAAGTGACTTTGAAAAGGGAGGAGATGGACTCTCCTATGTTCCAGAACAAGGCGAGAAGTTAGTAGTTGATGTTCATGGCATTAAAGATAGTAAAGGCAATGACTTGGGAATTGATCTGGTCTTTCCGCTTCTACACGGGGCATATGGCGAAGATGGAACGATTCAAGGGTTATTTGAGATGGCGGGAATTGCTTATGTTGGCTCTGGGGTTTTAGCTTCAGCAGTTGCTATGGACAAGAGTTTTGCTAAGCCAATTTATGCAGACTTTGGCCTAAAAGTTGCCGATGGAATTACGATCCATAAAGATGATTGGAATAAGTCAAAAGAACTTGAGATCGCAAAGATTAGAGCGCTAGGTTTTCCAATATTTATAAAGCCTGCTCGAAGTGGTTCTAGTCGGGGAACTTCAAAAGTAAAAGATGAGGCTGCGATAAGCGCAGCACTTGAAGATGCTTTTAATTATGACCCTAGGGTTTTAGTTGAAGCAGCTGTGGTTGGTCGCGAGATTGAGTGCGCTGTGCTCCAGATCGATTCAGTTGCGAGGGCCTCTGTTTTGGGTGAGGTTAGAGTTCATCCGCCCCATGAGTTTTATGACTTTGATGCCAAATACATTGATGGCTCAACTACCTTTGATATTCCAGCAAATCTTCCAGAGCCAATTGCCAGCGCTATAAGCCAAGCAGCCATTACTGCCTTTGAAGCCCTTGGCTGTGAAGGTTTAGCAAGAGTGGATTTCTTTTTAAGTGATGATAATCAGATTATTATCAATGAGCTAAACACAATGCCGGGATTTACTCCAACTTCAGTTTTTCCAGCGCTCTGGCAGAAAACAGGCAAGAGCTATAGCCAGATAATTACAATTTTGCTTGAGAGCGCGTTAAGTAGAAAGCGAAACGTAATTCGCTAAAAAGTTCTTTAAAGTACTGCAACCGGGCAGGTAAGTGTTCTAGTAATTCCAGGAACTGCCTGGACTTTTGCAAGAACGCTTCTTCCCAGATCCTCCATACTTGATGCTTCAGCTCTCATGATTACGTCATAAGGGCCGGTGACGCTCTCGGCAATAGTTACTCCAGCTATGGCATTAACGGCCTTAGTTACGCTGGCGGCCTTGCCTACTTCAGTCTGAATCAAGATATATGCCTGGATCGACATTGTTAACCATCCTTTAAAAGACGAGATAAGCCTGAGTCGCCCCATTGGACTGCCCACTCTTAATCTCTCACTTGTTATGTGGTGAGAGGTTAGCGCATTTAGGCTAACCTGCGTAAGTATTAATTCTTAAGGGAGTAGGCCTTGCGCGAAGATGAAGTACTAAAGAATGTGCGCGCCATCTTTGATTATGGCCAGAGCGATTCAGCTTTAATCGTTGGAAATGGCGATGATGGCGCAGTTCTTGGCCCTCGAAGCGAACTCACTGTTCTTGCTAGCGATATGGCAGTTGAGGGAATTCACTTTAACTTTGCTTGGAGCAGCGCTATGCAAGTTGGTCGAAAAGTTAGCGCTGCAAACTTGGCAGATATCTGCGCGATGGGCGGCTGGCCTGAATATTTCTTAGTAGCTTTAGCATTTCCTCCAAGTGTTTCAGGTCAAGTGCTTGAGTTAGCTAACGGCATTAAAACCGAGTGCCAAAGAGTGGGCGTTAAAGTAATTGGTGGAGACTTAAGTAGATCAAATGAAGTTGTAATCTCTATTAGCGCAATTGGAAGAGTTAAAAGACCAATACTTCGAAGCGGGGCTAAAGTTGGAGAAAGGCTCTTTATTTCAAATCTTCCAGGATTTTCGCAAGCCGGCCTCTCGCTGCTAAAGAGTTCAAGTGATAAACAAATCCCTGCAGCAAATCGAGCTCGCATGGCTCATCTAGCACCTGATTTAGATTACGAGAAATATCGAAAGAGTTATGAGTACTTATCATCTGCAATAGATACTAGTGATGGACTTGTCATTGATGCATCTCGCATTGCCGCAGCAAGCGGAGTTGGAATAGATATCAGAGTTGAAGCGCTAATTAATGATCCAGATTTTAGCGAACTTGAAAGCGCGAGCGGATCTAGAGAGGGCGCTCTTGAATGCGCTTTATATGGGGGAGAGGATCATTTACTTCTTGCCACTAGCGATGCTCAAGATTTTGGATTTCTTGAAATCGGGCAGGTAATAAAAGGTGATGGAATTTATCTAGATGGAGTTAGAACTAAGACTTCGGGTGGATACCAACATAGTTGGTAGGCCAAATCAATTAGCGGAGAACTTTTCCAGCCTTTAGGCAAGAGGTGCAGACGTTCTTACGCTTGGAATAACCGTTAATGAGAGTGCGAACTCTTTGAATATTTGGATTCCAACGGCGGCGAGTACGGCGCTTTGAGTGAGAGACATTGTTACCAAAGCTTGGTCCCTTGCCACAGATATCGCATACAGCTGCCACGTTACTACTCCTTGAATTTGCCCTTGATTGAGCTTGGTTAGTTGCGGGCGCAAGATTAGCCGCAAAGGCGCTACTTTCGCCAATTACCACCCAATCTATGCGAGAAATTTCCCGACTTGGCGAGCAGAGCGCGCCTAAGGCTTATCACCGCCACCTGAGAGAATGAAGCATGGCAAGTCTGGATTCATCACTGCTATCAATACTTGGTGATAGAACAGCCGAGGTATTGGATGAGAATTTAGGTCTTAAAACTATCTCAGATCTTCTGCGTCACTATCCCAGACGCTATGTCATACGCGGCGAACTTACCGATATTGAAAGCTTGATTGAAGGCGAGGAGGTAACAATCTTTGCCAAGGTTGAAAGTAGTAAAGTCAAGAGAATTCCAGGTAGAAAGAGCGCAATTCTTGAAACTGTCGTAACTGATGGACGAGCAAAATTAACGTTAACTTTCTTTAATCAAGCTTGGCGCGAGAAAGAATTGCGCCCTGGAAGACAAGGTTTGTTTGCGGGAAAAGTTGGATTGTTTAAAGGAAAACGTCAGCTAGCTCATCCAGATTACTTACTTATTCCTGAAGGCGATGATGTGGACCAGGCAATTGGTGATTTTGCTGGAAAGTTTCTTCCGGTATATCCAGCAACAGCAAAGATGCCCTCATGGAAAATTGCTAAATGCGTTCGCTTAGCACTTGATGGACTTGATGAAATCGCAGAGTATTTACCGCAAGAATTACTATTTGAATTTAATTATCCAAAGATTTCCGAGGCCTTTAGGCAGGTTCATCAGCCAGATAGCGCTGAGAGCGCAGAGTTGGCGCGCCAGCGCCTGACCTTTGATGAGGCGCTATTAATGCAGTTATTTTTAGTCTTGCGAAGATATGAAGTAAGAGCGGCGAAGACAACATCACGCGCACCAAGAAACGATGGAGTATTGGCTGCATTTGATAAGCGACTTCCCTTTGAACTAACAGCAGGACAGCGGCAAGTTTGGAGCGAGATAGTTAAGGATCTCTCTAGTGATCACCCGATGTATCGTCTCTTGCAAGGTGATGTAGGTTCTGGAAAAACAATTATTGCGCTACGTGCAATGCTCGCAGTCGTTGACTCTGGCGGACAGGCGGCTCTTCTCGCGCCCACTGAAGTATTAGCCCAGCAGCACTATCGAAACTTTTTATCACTACTTAAAGATTTAGCTGAGGCAGGAATGATAGGCGGGAATCAAAGTGGCATACAGGTTCGTCTTCTAACTGGATCCACTCCAGCTGCGCAGCGACGAGAAGTGCTTTCAGCAATTTCATCTGGTCAAGCAGGAATAACAATAGGAACCCATGCACTATTGGGTGAGAGTGTGAGTTTTAAAGATCTTGGACTTATTGTTATTGATGAACAACATAGATTTGGTGTTGAGCAGCGAGATGCGCTTCGAGATAAGGCTAGAGAGCCAGCCCACGTATTAGTTATGACCGCAACTCCAATTCCTAGAACTGTGGCTATGACAATCTTTGGAGATTTAGATGTATCAACTCTTAAAGATATGCCACTTGGTAGATCTCCCATAACCTCTCACGTTGTTTCACAATCCAGCAAACCAGATCATCTAACTCGAGCTTGGAAGAGAGCTTGCGAGGAAGTTGGTAATTCAAATCAGGTCTATGTAGTTGCTCCTAGAATTTCAGCAGACGATGAATCAGATTTGCAGAGATTTGGGCTTACGCCAGATGAATTAATTCTTGTAAAAAATCTAATAGATGATGAGGATAGTTCCTCGCTAAAGCTTGCTATGAGCTCAGTAGAAGAGCTTTATCCCATGCTCACAGCCGATGTAATGAAGGATTTAAGAGTGGGAAAGCTCCATGGTCGCCTATCTTCCGAGGAGAAAGAGGCGGTAATGCAAGCCTTTGTGCGACATGAGTTAGATGTTTTAGTCACTACAACTGTGATTGAAGTTGGTGTTGATGTTGCAAATGCCACGATGATGATAATCATGAATGCAGAGAGATTTGGTGTTTCACAACTTCATCAGCTCCGTGGTCGTATTGGCCGCGGTGTTTCTCCTGGTCTTTGTTTATTTGTCACTTCTGCTAGCGAGGATTCACCCGCAATGGCCCGGTTAAAGGCAGTTGCTGCAACAACTGATGGTTTTGAACTCAGTCGCCTTGATTTACAAGAGCGTAGTGAGGGTGATGTCTTGGGAAGCGCTCAATCTGGAGCAAGATCTCACTTAAGGCTTCTAAGAGTTATTAGGGATGAGGAATTAATTGCTCAAGCGCGCCTGGTAGCGGAGAATCTGCTCAGTCAAGATCCAACGCTTTCTGCAAACCCAGAACTTGCTCAAGCAGTTGAAAAGTTAAGACAAGAAGAACGAGCCGCCTATTTGGAGAAACGCTAAATGAGAATCATTGCCGGCCTTGCAAAGGGAAGAAATATAAATTCACCAATCTCCCAAGTTCGTCCAACCTCTGATCGTGCAAGAGAAGCCCTCTTCTCTACTCTTGAATCTGAATTTGGTTCTCTTAGTGATGCAAACTTTCTTGACCTCTACTGCGGTTCAGGAGCAGTTTCTTGTGAAGCGCTCTCACGTGGCGCTGGGGTGGTAGTTGCAGTGGATAATGAAGAAAAAGCAACTTCTGTAACACGAAGTAATTTTGAATTGCTTGAAAAAATCCCTGGCATTGGTTCCGCCTCTGTCATAACAATGTCTGCTGGAAAGTATTTAGATAAAGGTGCTGATTTGGCTTTTGATATTGTTTTTATTGATCCACCGTATGACTTGCCAAATAGTGATGTTGAAAAAATATTGTTATCACTTGTCAATAACAGATTTCTAAAAAGTTCCTCAATAATTGCAGTAGAGCGCGATTCAAAAACTAAACCCTTTTCATGGCCCCAGGGCTTAGCTGAGTTGAAGGTTCGAAAGTATGGCGCAGCCAGTATTTACTACGGCGAACCTAGGCAATAGCGTATTTAGTAATTCGTGTTAGCGTTGCCCCGTGAAGAAAGCAGTATGCCCGGGCTCCTTTGACCCAATCACTAATGGACACCTCGATGTCATTGAGCGTGCCAGTCATTTATTTGACGAGGTGGTAATTGCAGTTCTTGTAAATAACTCAAAGAGCTCTCTGTTTACGATAGAGGAGCGGATAGTTCTAGCTAGAGATTGCGTGAAGCATTTGCCGAATGTAAAGGTTGATATGTGGAGTGGTCTATTAGTTGATTACTGTCGAGAGAATAAAGTTGATGCGATTGTTAAAGGGCTGCGCGCAGTGAGTGATTTTGATTATGAACTTCAGATGGCCCAAATGAATCTGCAATTAAAGGGCGTTGACACTCTTCTTATGGCAACTAAACCTGCCTATTCCTTCCTTTCATCATCTCTAGTTAGAGAGATCGCCCGCTATGGCGGGGATGTTTCAAATCTGGTTCCTGCTGGAGTTTTAAGTGAGTTAACTAGGAAAGCAAAAGATTCTCCTTCGCCAAGTTCGCAATCTGGAAGGTCATAACATGGAAGCAATAGAGAAACTCCAATCTGCCATAACTATGGTTAATGAAGCACGCTCAGTTCCATTATCAGCTTCTTGTGTAGTCCATCGAGGTGAGATGTTGGAACTGCTTGAGGAGATAAATCAAGCACTACCAAAAGATCTCTCAAATGCGCAGAAGCTCCTGGGAAGCAGAGAGACAATAATTGAAGAGGGCAGACAGAGCGCAGAGCAGTTAATTGCTCATGCAAGAGAAGAAGTTGCTCGAATGGTTGAGCAGACTGCAATTGTTGCAGCTGCAAGAGAGGAGTCTGCAAGATTAATTGATGAGGCTCACTCAAAAGTTGAAAAAGAACGTGAAGAAGTTGATGCCTATATCGATTCTCGTCTTGCAACTCTTGAAGTAATTTTAAATAAGACGCTCGAGGCAGTTAATCGAGGGCGAGAAAGATTGGCTGGCGCAAGCGATAAAGATGTACTCTCTCAACTAGCAGAGTAGTAATTACGTGAACTCCAAGACTGAATCACCATTTAAAGTTAATTTCCACGAACTTCCAAGGCGAGCTGGGGAGTTTCGCCAATATCACCTGCAATTTAGCGCACCACAGGCAATCGGTATCGCGCTACTTGAGATTCCAAAGTCAGAGCCGATTGATATCTCATTCAAGGCTGAATCTGTCGATGGCGGAGTTCTACTTACCGGAACTGTTATCTCTCATGCCAAGGGGGAGTGCGGACGGTGTTTAGACCCAATTGACTTTGATGTTAATCAAAAATTCCAAGAGCTATTTCTCTATTCTTCAAAAGTTAGCGAGGTCGAAGATGATGAAGATGAGGTCTTTAGTCTTGATGGTGATATTGCAGACCTTGAAGTTCCGATTCGCGACGCCGTTATTCTCTCGATGCCAATTAACCCTCTCTGCCAGAGTGATTGCTTGGGGCTCTGCTCAGTTTGTGGCCTGAAGTGGCGGGAGCTGGAAAAGGATCACGCCCACAAGGCCAGTGATCCGAGATGGAGCGGATTGGCTGACTGGAAGCCCTAATCAGGCGTGATTTTGCAAAGATATCGAAGCTGAGCAATACTTAGCCCTCAAGTTTGAAGTAGTAATTTTTAAAAGGAGAATAACGTGCCATTACCAAAGCGAAAGATGTCGCGCTCGCGCACTCGTTCTCGTCGTAGCCAGTGGAAAGCAACACCTGCATCGACTGCAAATTGCCCACAATGTGCGCAACCTAAGTTGCAACATACTGCTTGCCCTACCTGCGGCACATATAACCGTCGTCAAGTTCTAGAGGTTTAATCTGAGTCTGGCTCTGACCGAAAAGCTTGGAGTTTCGGTAAAACCAGAGTTACTCGAACTCGCCTTAACTCACCGCTCTTTTGCTTATGAATTCGGCGGTCTTCCAACAAATGAACGCTTAGAGTTTCTAGGCGATAGCGTCCTTGGTTTAGTAATTACCGAAGCGCTCTATGAACGCTTTCCGGATCTTGATGAATCACGTCTCTCACCACTTCGCTCAGGGATAGTAAATATGCGCGCCCTTGCAAGCATTGCAAGAGAGTTAGAACTTGGCTCAGCGCTAAAAATTGGCAAAGGTGAAGAGGTAACGGGAGGGAGAGATAAGAATTCAATTTTGGCAGATGCCTTTGAGGCTCTGGTTGGAGCGATCTATTTAGATCATGGTTTTGATGTCAGCGCAGAGATCATTATGCGTCTGATGAAGAGCGCTATCGATGAAGCAGTTACAAGGGGAGCAGGTCTTGATGGAAAGACTGCGCTTCAAGAAATTGTTGCCTCCTCTGGATGGGCGCCACCTGAATATAAAGTCAGTGAGTCAGGCCCAGATCACGATAAAGATTTTGTTGCCTATGCAATTGTTAATGGAGTTACATACCCGCAAGGTCATGGCAAGTCAAAGCGCGAAGCAGAACAAGTTGCGGCAAGAATTGCCTTTGAAGCTCTTTCAAATAACTAACTTATGCCCGAATTACCCGAAGTTGAAACGGTAAGACGAGGTTTAGAGCCATTCATTGTTGGAAGAAAAATTAAAGAAATTGATGTAGTCCATAAAGGTGGAAATAGATCTTCAACTTATGCTCCATATAGCGCTATTGAAGGCGCAAAAGTTTTGAGTGTTAATAGACGTGGAAAGTTCCTATGGTTTGAATTAAATCGAGATTTTGCGCTGATGGCCCATCTGGGAATGAGCGGACAATTGTTGATTCAAGATAAGCAGAGAGAATATGAGAAACATCTGCGAGTTCGCATTGATTGCGGCGATAGAAGAAAAGAGATCAGATTTGTCGATCAGCGAACCTTTGGTTGGATTTCAATTGATAAGTTGGTCTTTGAAGGCCAAGACCTAATCCCTCAATCTTTTACTCGAATTGCACCTGATTTATTTGATAAGAAATTTGATCGCAGAGCGGCTATTAGCCGGATTAGTAAAAAGAATAGCGCGATAAAGCGAGTACTTCTTGATCAGGGCGTGTTAAGTGGTGTGGGTAATATTTACGCCGATGAAGCACTCTGGCGCGCCAAGATTCATCCCGAGCGCCTTGCAAAGAAATTATCGGAACAAGAAATTTCTAAGCTTCTTGATGCAACTAAATTTGTTATGGAGAAAGCCTTGAAGGCAGGCGGAACTAGTTTTGATGATCTCTATATCAATGTGAATGGCGAGAGTGGCTACTTTGATGTTGAGCTTGAGGCATATGGCCAGGAAAATGAGCCCTGCTCTAGATGTGGCTGCGAGATTCGCAGGATTGCTTTCGCAAACCGCTCTTCACATTTTTGTCCGCAATGCCAGAGCAAATCGCCCCTAAAGAAAGCGGGAAAAAAGAAGGTTAGAAAAAAAGTCAGCTTTAAGCGGGGGTAAAACCCGAGCGTGCGCGGGCTCACCCGATAGGTTCTACCCGTGTATTTAAAGAGCATGACCCTGAAGGGCTTTAAGTCCTTTGCTGCTCCAACGACCTTGAAGTTCGAGCCTGGGATCACCTGCGTGGTGGGACCAAATGGTTCGGGCAAAAGCAATGTCGTTGATGCTCTCTCTTGGGTAATGGGCGAGCAGGGAGCAAAGAGCCTGCGCGGCGGGAAGATGGAAGATGTCATCTTTGCTGGAACTTCAGGAAGAGCGCCTCTGGGACGAGCAGAAGTATCAGTCACTATCGATAACGCAGATGGCGCACTACCAATTGAATTTAGCGAAGTTACTATTTCAAGAACTTTATTTCGAAATGGTCAGAGTGATTATCAGATCAATGGTGAATCAGCTCGCCTTCTAGATATTCAAGAGCTATTAAGTGATAGTGGCATCGGACGCGAGATGCACGTCATCGTTGGTCAGGGGCAACTTGATGCCATCCTCACAGCAAATCCTGAGGAGCGCAGAGGATTTATTGAGGAAGCTGCTGGAATATTAAAACATAGGAAGCGAAAAGAGAAAGCACTTCGAAAATTAGATTCAATGCAAGGCAATATGTCTAGAGTTCAAGATCTCACCAATGAATTAAGAAGACAACTTCGCCCGCTTGGTAAACAGGCAGAGGTCGCCAGAAAAGCTGCGGTGATTCAGGCGGATGTGCGAGATGCGAAGCTAAGAATTCTGGCTGATGACTTAATTGCATTCAATTCAACACTAAGTTTAGAAGTTGCTGATGAAACTGCTCTTCGTCAGAGACGCAGTGAAGTTGATCAAGAGCTGGAGCAATTACGTAAAAGAGAGATTGAGCTAGATCAAATAGCAGCGATTCAAGGACCAGAGTTGGCCAGTGCGCAGAATAATTACTACAGCCTAACTGCCCAGAAAGAAAAGCTAAGAGGAACTCAGAACTTAGCATCGGAGCGTGCGCGCTTCTTAGCTGAAGAGGCAGAGGAAGCTAGAGCATCAGGTCGAGATCCTGAAGCGCTAGATGCGGAAGCAAAAGTTTTAAGGGGCGAGGAATCTGTTCTGCAAGGTTCATCAGATAAAGCTAGTGCTGAATTAGTTGCCGCAAGTAATAGCGTTACTCAATTAGAAGCGCGGTTAAAGGGTGAAGAAGATCGAGTGGCCGCAGCACAGAGAGCACTTGCTGATTATCGAGAAGGAACTGCCAGACAAGAAGGGCATATAAAGTCTCTGCAATCTCGAATCGATGGCGCGGGCTCTGAAATTAGTAGATTAGAGATCGCGTTAACTGGCGCCAAGGCAAGGGTGGCTGAAGCTAAAGTTGAATTTGCTCGACTTGAGAGTGAAATTGCAGGCCTTGATGCAGGAGAACTCGGCCTTGATGCAGAATTTGAAAAAGCAAAAGCTCTGCTTAATAGCAGCAAAGCTGGCCTTGAAAAGTTAAGAAGCGATCTCTCTCTAGCTGAGCGAGCAAGAGCTGCTTCTGAGGCAAAAATTGATGCGCTCCGGCAAGCAACGCTTCACAAAGATGGAAGTGGTGCGCTATTAACAAATGATCAGGGAATCGTAATTCGTGGCAGCCTAGCATCACTTTTAACGGTTGAGCCTGGTTGGCAGAGCGCCGTGACCAATTCGTTAGGCTCATTAGCAAATGCCTTAGTGCTTCAAGATCTAAATCAAGTTATCTCTGCAATCACTTTCTTGAAATCGAAATCTGCTGGAAGTGCTGAGCTGCTCTTTATATCCGAAGGTGATTCAAGGCCAGTTGTTGATATTCCAAGTGGATTGACACCACTAGCAAGTAAAGTTTCCTCAGCTACTTTGAATTCCATTTTGCCGGCTCTTTTCTCTGGCCTGGTTGCAGCAGAATCACTTAGTCAAGCAAGTCAGATCATCGCTAGCAATCCATCACTTATTGCAGTTACTCGTGATGGTGATTTGGTTGGTAGAGGAAGAGCAAGTGGCGGCTCATCTACTCGCACCTCATTAATTGAGATTTCTGAAATGATTGAAAAAGGTGAGATAGAGCTACAGCGACATGGCCATGATTGCGATCGAATTCACTTTGATATTTCTACTGCTGAAACAAAATTAAGATCTGATCAACTTACCTACGATCAAGCCTTAGCTAGATTAAATGAGTCAGATGCTGCTATGGCAGCCCTGGCTGAGCAGATGGCAGCAGCTAGCCAAGGAGTAAAAAGCGCTAGCGGTGAGGTTGAGCGACTAGAAAAATCCATATCGGAATTGAAGCAAGCGCTAAATAATGATTTAAGTGAGCTAAATATTGCTAGAAGTGAATTTGAGAAAAGTAGTGAACCGCTGGAACCTGAGTTAAGCACTCTTGAAAATCTAAGAGCAACTCTTGCTACAGCAAGAGCAGTTGAAGTTGAAGCTCGTCTTGCGCTTCGAACTATTGAGGAGCGAGTAGCAGCAATCTCGCAGAGGGCTAGAGATCTGGAACTTGCAGCATCAAATGAGCGCCAAGCAGCAAGTAATAACATCGCTCGCCGCGCAGCTAGAGCAAGGGGCGCTGTTACGGCGCAAGCTATTGCTGATGCTGCCTATGAAGCCTTAATTCAAATTGAGAGCTCTATCTCCAGAGCAAATAGTGAGCGGGAAAGACTTGAACTCGCTCGCTCTAATCGCGATGGCGAAATTCTCTCTATTCGCCAAGCAATCAGAGATCTAAGCGTTGAGCTTGATCAATTAACTTCCAGTGTTCATCGCGACGAGATAGCTAGAGCTGAACAAAGATTGAGAATTGAACAACTTGAGATAAAAGCTATGGAGGAATTTGGAGTTGATAGTTCATCTCTTGTAAGTGAGTACGGTCCAGATAAGCCAGTTCCAACCTTCATCGAAGATGAATCTGGAAATTTGAGTCAAGGCGAATTCATTCCGTATGTCCGTCAAGAGCAGGAAAAACGTCTAGCTGGAGCTGAGAAATCTCTTGCTCTTCTTGGCAAGATCAATCCCTTAGCCCTTGAGGAGTTCTCATCCCTTGAAGAGCGGTTGAAATATCTGGCAGATCAGCTAGAGGATTTAAAGAAATCAAAGAAGGATCTTCTAGACATCATCAAATCAGTTGATGACAAGGTTCAAGAGATTTTTGAAGAAGCTTTTAGAGATACTGCCCGAGAGTTTGAAAAAATCTTTGCTCGGCTCTTTCCAGGGGGAGAGGGTCGCCTGCTGTTAACTGATCCAAGTGATCTTCTTAATTCTGGCGTTGATGTTGAAGCTCGCCCACCAGGAAAGAGAATCAAGCGACTATCACTTCTCTCAGGCGGTGAGCGCTCATTGACTGCGGTAGCGCTTTTAGTGGCAATATTTAAAGCTAGGCCAAGTCCGTTCTATGTTTTGGATGAGGTTGAAGCCGCCCTTGATGACACAAATCTTGGTCGCCTACTCTCAGTTCTAGAAGAGCTAAGACAAGCATCGCAATTAATTATTATCACCCATCAAAAAAGAACTATGGAAATTGGCGATACCTTGTATGGCGTAAGTATGCGCGGTGATGGAGTATCAGAAGTTATCTCACAGCGTCTTCGCGAGATTGAAACTGAACCCGCTTAACTATGGGCTTATTTGGCTCTTTCCTCAGCAAGTTCTCAAAATCTAAAGCAACAATTGAAGATCTTGAACAGTTTAGGCAGATTCTAATCTCATCAGATATTGGGGTGAAGATAACTGAGGAGATTTTAGAGTTAGTAAAACGTGAGAAGAGCGAAGAGCTCTCAACGGCTATCGCTAACTCACTTAAATCAAAGTTAACTACCTCATCAAGGGCTATTAACTTATCAAGTGATGGACCAACAGTAATTCTGCTTGTTGGAGTTAATGGCACTGGAAAAACCACTAGCGCAGCCAAGCTAGCCAATTACTATGCAAAGAGCGGAAAGAAAGTTTTATTAGTTGCTGCTGACACCTTTAGGGCTGCTGCCGTTGCTCAACTTCAGACTTGGGGTCAGAGAATAGGCGTTGAAGTTTTAAGCGCTTCAAGCAATAGCGATCCGGCAGCGATAGCTTTTGATGGAGCAAAAAAAGCGAAGGATGAAGGTTTTGATTTTCTGATAATTGATACTGCCGGAAGACTTCATACCAAGAGCAACTTGATGGATGAGCTAGGTAAAATTCAAAGAGTTGTAGAGAAGGTAACTTTAGTAAATGAGATTTTATTTGTTCTTGATGGAACAACTGGTCAGAATGGAATCAAACAGGCAGAGACCTTTGCCGCTAGCGTGAATTTAACTGGGATAGTGGTCACAAAACTTGATGGCTCTACCAAGGGTGGCATTGCCATAGCCACTGAGGCAGCTTTGCAAGTTCCCTTGAAGTATGTCGGATTTGGTGAGGCAATAGATGACCTAACCCCCTTTGATGCAGATGGGTATATTGCTGAACTTTTAACATAGCCGTAACAGAGGGTGAGCAAGTGTCACCTTGGTGAAATCTATTTGAGCCATCAGGGGAAATACTTCTACAGCATGATCTACTCATTCTCAGAGTTGAGATATTTACCTTTTATTCACGGAGTCTGCATTTAGCAGCCCGGTTCGGAGAAAAAAATGGATGAAGTAGTACTAAGTGCTGGCGATACCGCTTGGGTTTTAGCTAGCTCTGCCCTGGTTTTACTAATGACCCCAGGGCTTGCTTTCTTCTATGGCGGCATGGTGCGAGCAAAGAGCGCGCTAAATATGATGATGATGTCGATAATCACTATAGGAGTAGTAAGTATTCTCTGGGTTATCTACGGTTTTAAAATTGCCTTTGGCTATGAAGCGGATTCACCTTGGTATGGATCTTTCTCTACATCTGGATTAGGTGATGTAGTAAATGAATTGGCAAATAATGGTGGCGTCTATCCAATCCCGCTTCTAGCATTTGCAGTATTTCAACTTATGTTTGCCATTATTACACCGGCGCTGATCTCTGGCGCAATTGCAGATCGTGCAAAATTCTTCTCATGGGCGATCTTCGTTGCTATTTGGGTGACTGTGGTTTATTTCCCAGTAGCTCACTGGGTATTTGCCTTTGGAAATAAAGTTGGCGATACAGTAACTGGCGCCGGATATCTTGCCTCACAAGGAGTTCAAGACTTCGCAGGTGGAACTGCAGTTCATATCAATGCTGGCGCTGCAGGTCTTGCACTAGCAATCGTTCTTGGCAAGAGAATTGGTTGGCAGAAATCTCCAATGCGTCCTCACTCACTTCCACTAGTACTCCTTGGCGCTAGCTTGCTCTGGTTTGGATGGTTTGGATTTAATGCTGGAAGCGCACTTGCTGCTAATGGGATTGCAGCTCTGGCATTTATCAACACTCAGGTAGCAACAGCGGGAGCAGTGATTGGCTGGATTCTTACGGAGAAATTCCGCGATGGACATCCAACAACACTTGGCGCTGCATCTGGAGCTGTTGCAGGACTTGTTGCTATCACTCCAGCTTGCGCATTCGTTGAACCATGGGCAGCGGCAGTTATTGGCATTCTTGCTGGAATTGCCTGCGCACTTGCAGTTGGTCTTAAGTACAAGCTGGGCTATGACGATTCACTAGATGTTGTTGGCGTTCACTTAGTGGGAGGCATTGTTGGCAGTTTGGCAATTGGCTTCTTTGGAACCAGCAAGATTCTTGGTCTAGATGGACTCTTCTATGGTGGGGGACTTGAGCTCCTTGGCAAACAAGCCCTCGGTGTTGCTCTAGTTATGGGTTACTCATTTGTAATGACGCTAATCATCGGATTCCTAATTGAAAAAACGATTGGGTTCAGAGTCAAGAGCGAGAGTGAGCTAGTGGGAGTCGATCAATCAGAACACGCAGAGAGCGCCTATGAATTAGGTGGAGTTCTCAAGGGAGGTCGTTAATCATGAAGTTAATTACCGCAATCATTAAGCCTGGAAAGTTTGATGATGTTAAAAATGCCCTAAGGGCAGCTGGAGTCAAAGGAATGACAGTCTCTGAAGTATCTGGGGTTGGTCGCCAAGGTGGCCACATCGAGGTATATCGCGGAGCCGAATATCCCATCGACTTAATAAGCAAAATAAAGTTAGAGATTCTTGCTGAGAATAAGGATGTTGATTCCGTGATCAACACCATTGTGAAGGCGGCATCTACTGGATCAATTGGCGATGGCAAGGTCTGGGCCACCCCCGTTGATAACGTAGTTCGCGTACGCACCGGCGAGAAAGGTGAGGCAGCAATCTAATAATTGCCCGCATCTAGGCAGTGATACTTGAAAAAAGGTGGAATATGCGAGGGCGTATCCACCTTTTTTCTATTTGCCTAGCCATTATGTAGGCTTAAAGACATGTTCGATTCCTTAAGTTCTAAGTTCTCTGATCTCTTTGGATCACTTCGAAGAAAAGGGCGAATTACTCCTGAAGATATTGAGAGTACTTGCCAGGAGCTACGCACCGCCTTACTAGAAGCTGATGTTGCTTTAAGCGTTACTGAGGGCTTTGTAGAGAAAATTAGAAGTAGATCACTTGAAAGACTTCCAGAGATTAGGCAATCAACTAATCAATCAGAAGAGATTTATTCAATTATCAACCAGGAGTTAATTGCAATTCTTGGCGGGCAAGGACGACGAATCCGATATGCCAAAACTGGTCCAACGATAATAATGCTTGCAGGTCTTCAAGGATCTGGAAAAACAACGCTAGCTGGAAAATTAGCTCGATTTCTAAAAGAGGAGGGAAATACTCCGCTTTTAGTGGCAGCAGATCTGCAGAGACCCAATGCTGTTACGCAATTACAAGTGTTGGCAGAGTCAATTTCAGTTCCAATCTTTGCGCCAGAGGCAGGAAATGGAATTGGCGATCCAGTAAAGGTTGCAAAGAGCGCAATTACCTATGCCAAAGAAAAAGTTCATAATGTTGTAATCGTTGATACTGCGGGAAGACTTGGAATTGATAGTGAGTTAATGCAACAGGCAAGCTCAATAAGGGATGCAATTAATCCCCATGAAATTCTCTTTGTGGTAGATGCGATGATGGGACAAGATGCCCTTACTACCTCGCTAGCCTTTTTAGAGGGTGTGGGTTTTGATGGCGTTGTATTAACAAAACTAGATGGCGATGCGAAAGCTGGAGCTGCCTTATCCATTGTTGAAGTTACAGGAAAGCCAATTCTCTTTACCTCAAGTGGGGAGAAATTAACCGACTTTGATTACTTCTATCCCGAGCGAATGGCTTCAAGAATTTTGGGCCTTGGCGATATCGCAACCTTAGCTGAGCAGGCAAAGCGAGCACTTGATGGCGATAGCGCTAAGCGTCTAGAAGAGAAATTTGTTTCAGGGCAAGATTTCACGCTAGAGGATTTCTTAGAGCAATTAGGGGCAATGAAGAAGATGGGTTCGATGACCAAACTTCTTGGCATGCTGCCTGGCGCTAACTCTGCTGCAATGAAAAAGCAGATAGATAGCATTGATGATAATGAGCTAGTTAGAACACAGGCTATTGTGCAATCTATGACGCCAAGTGAGAGGCGAGATCCAAAAATATTAAACGGTTCAAGACGAGCACGTATTGCACTTGGTAGCGGCAGAAGTGTTACAGAGGTTAACTCTTTAGTAGATCGATTCTCTGCTGCACAGAAAGCGATGAAGCAGATGAGATCAGGTGGCGGATTACCAGCAGGGATGGCGCTTCCTGGAGGAATGAGCCTTCCCACTGCTTCTCCAATGAATTCGCCAAAGATCGCGCCGAAGAAGAAGTCACGATCTGGAAACCCCGCCAAACGAGCAGCCCAAGAGGGGCGATAGCTAAGCTCAATTGGGAAATATCAAGGGCTCGTGGCAATATTGGCCTCCTGTTCAAGGGCCCTCTACCTCTTGACCGGCACTTATAAACGTAAGAACTTTTTTTCTACACTTGGCATCCTACTCAAGGAAGAAAAGATAAGTTCGATTAACTATGCAAGGAGAAAGCCTTCGTGGCCGTAAAAATTAGATTGGTACGTTTGGGAAAGATCCGCACTCCTCACTACCGAATTGTTGTTGCAGATTCCCGTAAAGCTCGTAATGGATTAAAGATTGAAGAGATTGGTCGTTACTCACCAGCATCTGATCCTTCGCTAATTGAAGTTAATTCAGATCGCGCTCAACATTGGCTAAAAAATGGTGCGCAACCAACTCCAGCGGTAGAGGCAATTTTGAAAGTAACCGGTGATTGGCAGAAGTTCAAGGGAATTGCTGGTCAAGAGGGAACTCTTAAGACTCTTCCAATTCGTCCAAATAAGCGCGTTGCTTATGAAGAGGCGGTAAAGGCAGCAAGTAATGAGCCAGCAGATGGTGCAACTACGATGAAGAAGCGCGCAGCTGAGAAACTTGCGGCAAAGAGCGCTCCGGTAGAAGTTGTAGCCGAAGCAGCACCTGTTGAGGCAGCACCAGAAGAAGTTGTAGCTGAAGCAACTCCGATAGAGACCCCAGTAGCAGATGCTCCTGCAGAAGCAGTAGCAGAGGCTGCGCCAACTGAAACTCCAGCTGAGTAAATATGATGATTGATGAAGCTCTAGAACATTTAGTTAAGGGAATCGTAGATAACCCTGAAGAGGTAATAATCTCTGAAAAAGAGGGAAGACGCGGAACTACCCTTGAGGTAAGAGTTCACCCTGAAGACATTGGCAAAGTAATCGGTCGCAATGGTCGGACAGCAAAGGCGCTACGTACCGTGGTTTCAGCTCTTGCTGGGCGAAGTGTTCGCGTAGATCTTGTTGAGGCGGATGAGGCGCGTTAATCGCGCTTAGCTAATTTGTTACTTGTAGTAGGTCGCATCGGTCGCGCACATGGAGTGCGCGGCGAGGCCACTATTGAAGTTCGAACCGATAATCCTGAAGAGAGATTTGCTATTGGTTCAATTCTAAAAACTGATCCAGAAGATAAAGGTCCCTTAAAGATAACGGGCGCCAAAGTGCATAGCGGAACTCTGCTGCTCTCATTTGAAGGCTATAGCGATAGAAGCGCAGTTGAAAAACTTCGAAACGTTCTGCTTCTTGCTGATGTTAATCCGGCAGATTCAAATATTACTGAAGATGATTTTCACATCTCCCAAATTCTAGGTTGCAAGGTAATAGATAGATCTGGCAAAGATTGGGGCGAGGTCAAAGAGGTTCTCCAGCTTCCATCTCAAGACACTTTAGTGCTTAGTTATCAGGGGCGAGACTTTTTGATTCCATTTGTTAAGCACTTCACCCCAGATATTGATATCGCAAGTAGGATAATTACTGCCGATAATCTAGAGGAGCTAATGTGAAGATAACTGCTATCTCTATTTTCCCCGAATACTTCTCGCCACTTGAGCTCTCCCTAATTGGTAAAGCTAGAAGTCAATCGTTAATTGACTTTAAAAGTATTAATTTAAGAGATTTCACCACTGATAATCACCATAGCGTTGATGACACTCCTTATGGCGGTGGAGCCGGAATGGTGATGATGGCAGAGCCATGGGGCCAAGCCATTGATTCAATATTGGAAAAAGATGGCGAGATAGATCTAATTATTCTCACCCCAGCAGGCTCTAAGTTCAACCAAAAAAAGGCTGAGCAGTTAAGTGGGGCTAAGCATCTGGTCTTTGCCTGTGGTCGCTATGAAGGAATTGATGCAAGAGTTGGCGATTACTATCGAGATAGAAAATCGGTAAGGGTTCATGAAATATCTATCGGTGATTATGTAGTAAATGGCGGCGAGGTAGCGGCGCTAGTGATAATTGAAGCAGTAACTCGATTAATTCCTGGAGTAATTGGTAATCCTGCATCACTTGATGAGGAATCACATAATGAAATTGGCGCACTGGAATATCCAACATTTACTAAACCCGCTAGTTGGCGAGATCTAAACGTTCCTGAGGTTTTGCTCTCTGGGAATCATGGCGAAATTCAAAAGTGGCGACAAGAAGAAGCCAAACGCCGCTCAGAATTCGGCCAATAGGCTTAACAAACGGGGAATAATCGCGACACGCCGAGTGTTGGATAGGACAGCGAGCAAGTAGTTGGGCATTATCCGCCCGTAGCCAAATGACTAAACGGTCTGGCTCTATGTAGGAAGAGATTGGTGGTGAGAGATCAATGGCAACTGATTACGACACGCCTCGAAAAACTGATGAAGAGTTACATGAGGAATCCCTAGAAGAGTTAAAGGCTAGAAGGGCTGAAGCTCAATCAGGTCAGGTTGATCTCGATGAAGAAGAGGCAGAAAATGTTGAACTGCCTGGAGCAGATTTATCTGGTGAAGAGTTATCAGTTCGGGTAGTTCCAAAGCAAGATAATGAATTTACCTGTTCCCGTTGCTTTTTAGTTCATCACATTACTCAACTAGCGCGCGGTGAGGGAGCAAAGGCAGTCTGTAAGGATTGCGCTTAAGGAGTTAATCTCTCTAAGAACTTCTCTGGATTTTTGGAACTTATCAACCAAAAAGGCGTGGGATCTCGCGGGTCTGCAATCTCAATTTTTAGACCTCTTTTAATCCAAAAGCGCAGCGCAAGATAGGCCTGCGGATTAATCCCAGCTCCACGGTGAAACAACATATCTTCTTTACTTAAAACTTCTATCTTCCCTAAGTATTTAACCTCAATGTTGGCTCTACCCGCCTTAAGTCGCTCTGTAGTGAGCTCAAGGGTTAGTGATGTTACATAGTAGAAATAGATAGTTGATGCGGTAAGAATAATTGCAGTAACTATTGTGGCTTGATTACCAAGTGAGGCCCAGATTGCGAGCAATATTGCTAGATCAAGGCAGATAATTAATAGAGTCAGCCAGATTGGCCATCTCATTACCTCACGCATGAGGTGAGAGTACTTGCTTGCATTAGATAGCGCTTGCCTGTCGACAGGGTAATCTTCACCCCATGTCACGCGAGCTAAATATTCAAGTTCCCCCAGGAGTAAAAGTCCCGCCTCGACATCCTGATGCTCCATCAAGTGGCAAATTACTCGGCTCTCATAATCCTGATTGCTATGGATGCGGTCCTAACCATCCTGCAGGTTTACATCTTGTTGCCTATGCAGGAGAGAGTATGAGCATTACTGCGCAATTTACAGTTACCGATTTACATCAAGGAGCTCCAGGTCTTGCCCATGGCGGCCTACTTTCATGTGCTTTTGATGAAGCTTTAGGAAAATTAATGTGGTTAGTTAGAGAGCCGGCAGTAACTGGAAAACTTGAAACATCATTTCTAGCGCCAGTTCCAGTTGGAAGCACTCTATTTATTAATGCTGAGATTACTGGCCAGGATGGTAGAAAGATCTACACCAGGGCTGAGGGCAGAATTGGTTCAGATAATGGAGTTTTAGCAGTTGAGGCAGCAGCGATATTTATCATTGTTCCCATGGAGCATTTCATCAAGCATGCATCAGCGGAATTTAAGCAGGTATTAAAAGATCGAAGAGATTTATCTATCGACACTGAGTTTGAGATCAACCCATGAAAGTACTTATTACTCAATTAGATACCGGCCTTCCGATGCCCTCCTATGCAAAACCTGGTGATGCTGGAGCTGACATTTATTCAGCTATAGATATCAATGTTGAGCCTGGCATGAGAGCTCTTGTGCCAACTGGTATTGCCATTGCGCTAAGTGATGGATATGCCGCCTTTGTTCATCCCCGCTCTGGCCTTGCCATTAAATATGGCGTTGGGCTGGTCAACGCTCCAGGAACAATAGACGCAGGTTATCGTGGAGAGATTTGTGTAATAGTCATAAATCATGATCAGAGCGAGAGTTTTGAAATAAAACGTGGTGATCGCATCGCGCAATTAGTTTTTCAAAGAGTTGAACGTGCCGAATTTGTCGCAGTAGAAGAACTTCCTGGGTCTGCTCGTGGTGGCGCTGGCTTTGGTTCAAGTGGGCGCTCATGAGTGAGAGCGAAGATAAAGCAAAAATCCTCTCTGCTATGGGGGGAGTAAAAGGGCTAATAGATTCTGGACTTCCTGCTCTACTATTTCTTATCGCATTTAATATTACAAAGGATGTTAGAGATTCAGCCTACGCCGCCCTTGCTCTATCGCTTCTTCTAACGCTGGTTAGATTGGTAAAGCGCGAAACAATTCAGCATGCAGTTTCAGGGGTAATTGGAGTTGGAATATGTGCTTGGCTCTCCATGCGAACTGGAAAGGCTGAAGATTTCTATCTGCCAGGACTTTGGACCAATGCAATCTATGGATCTGCTTATTTAGTTTCAATACTTCTGCGCTGGCCAGTTATTGGACTCATCATTGGTCCACTTTTGGAAGAAAACTTTAGATGGCGTAAAGATCCTGCGCGATCAAAGGTCTATATAAAGGCTACCTGGCTCTGGGTAGGCATGTTTGCAATCCGCCTTGTTGTGCAATACCCGCTATATGTCAGTGGCAATGTGAATTTACTTGGAACAGCCAGGTTGGTTATGGGCTATCCGCTATTTATTGCTACCGCCTGGGCAACCTGGCTAGTAATTAAGAGTGGTCCAAAGCTAAGAGATGACCTGCGAATTGATAAAGCGAGCTAATCCTTTATAAAGCAAGACTTTAATGAAACTTCTGCCTCAGCAGTGGTTACAAAAATTAGCTCATCGCCAGCTGCAAAAACATCATGATCTGCTGGAGTTATGACATGGCCATCTCTGATAATTGCTGCAAGGGATGCATCTTGGGGAAGTGAGATCTCTTCAACAGATTTTCCAATGCAAGATGAAGTATCGGGCAGAGTTAACTCAACTAAATTAGCCTCTCCAGCTTTAAGCGAGAAGAGTCTGACGATATCTCCAACTGATACAGCTTCCTCAACTAGGGCCGCAATAATTCTTGGCGTAGAAACAGCCACATCAACGCCCCAGGAGGAATCAAAAAGCCACTCATTTTTTGGATGATTTACTCGCGCTACAACTCTTGGGACTCCATATTCAGTCTTTGCAAGAAGTGATGACACAAGATTTACCTTGTCATCACCGGTGGCTGCAACCATTACTTGGCAGGTATCAAGCTTGGCCTTATCAAGAGAGCTGATTTCGCAGGCATCAGCAAGGAGCCATTCAGCTGATGGAACGCTCTCCATCTTAAGAGACTTTGGATTCTTATCGATAAGTAAGACTTGATGGCCATTTTCAATTAGCTCTCTTGCAATGGCTCGACCTGCATTACCAGCTCCTGCGATAGCAATTCTCATCTCTACTGCCCACTCGGTGGAAGAGCAAGGGATGCCTCTGTTGCGGCTAAATTCTTATCTTCTACCATTACATGAATAACATCGCCTTCTTGCAAGACCGTATGTTCATTGGGTATTAAGCCTTCACCAAGCCTTGTAACAAATGCAACGCGGGCATCGGTATGTTGTTCTATTAATGAAACAGGTCTTCCGTACCAATCTCGATGCAGAGCTATCTCAGCTAATTGCACTTTTCCTGATGCATCTTGCCACTCAGAGCGAGATCCCTGCGGAAGAAGCCTTCTCATAATTTGATCTGTAGTCCAAAGAACTGTGGCGACAGTAGGAATTCCTAGCCTTTGATAAATCTCAGCTCTGCCTGGGTCATAAATTCGAGCCACAACGCTTGCTACTCCATAGGTTTCTCTTGCAACTCTTGCTGCCAAAATATTTGAATTATCGCCATTTGAAACTGCGGCAAATGCATCAGCTCTTTGAATTCCTGCCTCTAATAAAGTGTCGCGATCAAAGCCCATTCCAGCCACAGTTAGCCCATTGAAATCTGCGCCAAGGCGGCGAAATGCTTCACGATCTTGATCGATTACAGCAACGCTATGGCCTAGAGCCTGAAAATCTTTTGCCAGGGTAGAACCGACTCGGCCGCAACCCATGATCACGACATGCACAAAAGGAGAATTTACACCTTTAGGCTAGATTCCCTCTAATCCACGCGAGGGATAGCACGAGAAATAAGTGCTTCAATGAACTTTTTTAGAAAGGTGCGCGAGTGCAAAGCGGTGATCAATTAGAAGTCGATATCACAGCTATTGCGCACGGCGGCCACTGCATAGCGCGCCATGAGGGAAGAGTTATTTTTGTTAGACATGCAATCCCTGGAGAACGTGTGATTGTTGAGATTAGCGATGTTACAAAGAGCTTTGCGAGAGGAAACTGCATCTCAGTAATTAAAGCTTCTAAACATCGGGTGAATCCGCCCTGTTCATTTGCTCGCTTTGATGGCTGCGGAGGATGCGACTTTCAACATATCGATCCTAATTATCAGCGAGAATTAAAGAGCGAAATTATCAAAGAACAATTTAGCCGCCTTGCTAAAATGGAAATCGATGTAGAGGTTGAAGAAGTTAAACCGAATTTACATTGGCGAAGCAGAATGGAATTTACAGTATCTGAAAATGGCAAGGTTGGTCTCTATGCCTCACGTTCAAATCAGATTGTTGAGATTGATAAATGCCTAATTGCTCATGAAGATATAGATATCGAGAAGATTAATCAGGCTAAATTGCCAAAATCAAAGCGGGTGGATGTGGCAATTACTAGTAAAGGCCAGAGCGCAGTGGTGATCGAAGGTCGAGAGAATTTAGGCCTGATAGAGGAGCAGGTAGATGACATTAACTTCTCGTTAAATCCAATCACCTTCTGGCAGAGCCATCGCATGGCGCCAACTGTTTTAAGTCAAGTAGTTAGAGATTATGTTCAAGCAGAGCCTGCAGATCACATCTTTGATCTCTACGGCGGAGCTGGGCTTTTTAGCGCAGCCCTTTTATCTCAGCTTGGAGTTGCAGGAAGAATTACCTTAATTGAATCTGATGAGAATGCGATTATTGATGCCAGACGAAACTTTGCCCTAGAACCAAGAGTTGAGATAGTTGAAGCAAAAGTTGAAGCGAGTTTGAAGAAATATCGTGCAGCAAATGTAGTTCTCCTTGATCCTCCTCGCGCTGGAGCTGGGGAAAGAGTCATTTCAACTATTACCTCACTTGCTCCCAGAACAATTGTCTATGTTGCCTGTGATCCGGCCTCACTTGCCCGAGATAGCGCCTATCTTTCAGCGCAGGGATACAAGTTGGATCAAATCAGGGCCTTTGACCTCTTTCCAATGACTGCTCATATGGAGCTTGTGGCGCGTTTCATTATTTCTTGAGTAATTCTCTAGTAATTCGTCTTTGAGCACTTTATGCGACAACAGTTAAGATGGGCTCATGAGCAAGAACTCCTTCGGCGCAAAGAGCTCGCTTGAAGTATCAGGCAAGAGTTATGAAATATTTGATATCACCAAACTTGCTCAAGCAAATTCTCTTCCCTTTTCCTTAAAAGTACTACTAGAAAATCTCCTTCGCACCGAAGATGGCGCAAATATCACAGCCAAGCAGATTGAAGCTCTTGCTTCCTGGAATCCTGAATCAATTCCTGATACTGAAATTCAATTCACACCAGCGCGTGTGATTATGCAAGATTTCACCGGAGTTCCCTGTGTTGTCGATCTTGCCACTATGAGAGAGGCAATTGCAGAACTTGGCGGAGATCCATCGCGTGTTAATCCCTTAGCCCCTGCTGAACTAGTTATCGACCACTCGGTTATTGCTGATAAATATGGAACGGCAAGCTCTTTCAAAGAAAATGTTGATATTGAATATGAGAGAAATCAAGAGCGATATCGCTTCCTTCGTTGGGGCCAGAGCGCCTTTGATGAATTTAAAGTAGTTCCACCTGGCACGGGCATTGTTCATCAGGTAAACATTGAATACCTCGCAAGAGTAGTAATGGTCAGAGCAGTTAATGGTGTGCAGCGGGCATATCCAGATACTGTGGTTGGAACTGATTCACACACCACTATGGTCAATGGCCTTGGAGTTCTTGGTTGGGGAGTGGGCGGCATTGAAGCAGAGGCAGCCCTTCTTGGTCAGCCAGTTTCTATGCTTATTCCTAAGGTTCTTGGGTTTAAGTTAAGTGGAGCGCTAGCAGTTGGAACAACTGCAACTGACTTAGTTTTAACAATTACTGAGATGCTTAGAAAGCATGGCGTAGTTGGCAAGTTTGTTGAATTTTATGGCCCTGGAGTGAGCGCGCTTCCGATGGCTAATCGCGCCACCATTGGAAATATGTCACCTGAATACGGCTCAACTGTGGCAATTTTCCCAATAGATCAGGAAACCATTAAGTATCTAGAGTTAACCGGAAGAAGCGGAGAACAATTAGAGCTAGTGGAGAAATATGCCAAGGCTCAAGGACTATGGCATGACCCATCGGCAGAACCACGATATTCCGAGCGGTTAGAGCTAGATCTTTCAAGTGTCGTGCCATCAATAGCAGGACCCAAGAGACCACAAGATCGGGTCTCCCTAAGTGATGCCAAGAGTTCCTTTGCCAAAGTTCTCCCTTCTTATCTTTCTAGCAATACTGCTACTAATCCAATAGCAATTGAAGTAAATTCAAGAAAAGGATCTATTACCAATGGCTCAGTGGTAATAGCTTCAATCACTTCTTGCACTAATACTTCAAATCCTTCAGTGATGATTGGGGCAGGACTACTAGCAAAGAAAGCTGTAGAAAAAGGTTTGATGAGTAAGCCTTGGGTTAAGACCACTCTTGCTCCAGGTTCAAAGGTAGTCACTAACTACTACGAAAAATCAGGGCTAACTCCATATCTAGAAAAACTCGGATTTAACCTTGTTGGCTATGGATGCGTTACCTGTATTGGAAACTCTGGTCCATTGCCTCTAGAGGTTAGCAAAGCAGTAAATGACAATGATCTATCTGTTGCAGCGGTGCTTTCTGGAAATAGAAACTTTGAAGGTCGAATTAGCCCTGATGTGAAAATGAACTACTTAGCATCGCCTCCGTTAGTTGTAGCCTATTCAATTGCTGGGACTATGGATCATGACTTTGATAAAGACCCACTAGGGCAAGATAGCTCTGGAAAAGATGTGTTCCTGAAAGATATCTGGCCAAGTATGCAAGAAATCCAAGGCGTAATTGATTCAGTGGTTACCTCAGATATGTTTAAGAAAGATTATTCAAGTGTATTTGCTGGAGATCATCACTGGACCTCACTTGCAACCCCTGAAGGAAAGACTTTTGAATGGGATCCAAAATCTACTTATGTAAGAAAGCCTCCTTACTTTGAGTCTATGCCTAGAAATCCACTTCCAGTTACTGATATTTCAGGTGCCAGAGTTTTGGCAAAGCTTGGTGATTCAGTAACTACTGATCACATATCACCAGCAGGTTCTATTAAGGTTGATTCTCCTGCTGGAAAATATCTAGCAGAAAATGGGGTAGAAAAATCTGACTTTAATTCCTATGGTTCGCGCCGTGGCAATCATGAAGTAATGATTAGAGGAACGTTTGCAAACATTCGCTTGAAGAATCTTCTACTTGATGGTGTTGAAGGTGGCTTTACTAGAAACTTTATTGATGGTGGTAAGCAGAGCACTATCTATGATGCATCAATGGCATACCAAGATGCCAACATTGCTTTAGTGATTCTGGCAGGAAAAGAATATGGCTCCGGTTCTTCTAGAGATTGGGCTGCAAAAGGAACTGCGCTTCTTGGAGTAAAGGCAGTCATTGCTGAATCATTTGAAAGAATTCACCGCTCTAATTTGATTGGAATGGGAGTTCTTCCTCTGCAATTTCTCGATGGTCAAGATGCCAATTCATTAGGGCTAAGCGGCGAAGAAGTATTTTCAATATCTGGAGTTACTGCGTTAAACGAAGGTCGTATTCCAAGCATTGTTAAGGTGACGGCTGGAGATAAGAGCTTTGAGGCAAAGGTACGTATCGATACCCCAGGTGAGGCTGATTACTATCGCCACGGTGGAATCATGCAGTACGTCTTGCGCTCTCTACTTTCTTAGTTCACCGATAGAATCCAGACATGAATCAACTTAGCCGGATTAAATCTCCAGGCGACTTGGCGCGCTTTAGTCAAGAAGAGCTAACAGAGTTAGCGGCAGAGATCAGAGCTTTTCTAATCGAGAAAGTTTCAAAGTCAGGCGGACATCTAGGACCAAATCTTGGAATTGTGGAGTTAAGTATCGCGCTTCATCGCGTATTTGAATCTCCCCAAGATGTAATGGTTTATGACACAGGTCATCAAAGTTATGTCCATAAGATATTAACTGGAAGAGCTGCAGGGTTTGAAAAGCTTCGTCAGCGCGGAGGACTTGCAGGATATCCAAGTAGGGCAGAGAGCGAACATGATGTTATAGAGAACTCACATGCTTCAACCGCTCTCTCATGGGCTGATGGAATAGCTCGTGGTTTTGCTCTGCAGAATCAGAGCGATAGAACCGTTGTAGCAGTAGTTGGAGATGGAGCTCTAACAGGTGGAATGTCTTGGGAAGCTTTGAACAATATTGCCGCTTCAGATGATCTAAAACTTGTAATTGTGGTTAACGATAATGAACGCTCATACTCTCCAACTATTGGCGGAGTAGCCACCTATCTTTCAACACTTCGCGCTACCAAGGGATATGAAAAATTCCTTGATTGGGGAAAGCAAGTTTTGGAAAAGACTCCGGTTGTCGGAAATCCAATCTATGAAACTCTCCACGGAATGAAGAAAGGCATTAAGGATATTGTTGCTCCGCAAGGAATGTTCGAGGATCTAGGACTTAAGTATTTGGGACCAGTAGATGGTCACGACATTCCTGCACTTGAGCGTGCTCTCATTCAGGCAAAGAAATTCTCAGGGCCTGTATTAGTCCATGCCATCACTGAAAAGGGACGGGGACATGCTCCAGCGCTCAATGATGAGGCAGAGAAGTTTCATGCTGTTGGGGTCATTGATCCTGAAACAGGGGAGCCGCTTTCAAATAATGGCGCTACCTGGACGAAAGTATTTTCTGAAGCGCTAGTTGAGATAGGGCGAGAGCGAAAAGATGTTGTAGCAATTACTGCTGCCATGCTTGGTCCAACGGGGCTTGATAGATTCCAAGCTGAATTTCCAGAGCGAACATTTGATGTGGGAATTGCTGAACAGCACGCTGTCACCTCGGCTGCTGGTATGGCCTACACCGGCCTTCATCCAGTAGTTGCGGTTTATTCAACATTTTTAAACCGCGCATTTGATCAATTGCTATTAGATGTTGGTTTACATAAAGCTGGAGTCACTTTTGTTTTAGATAGGGCAGGAATAACTGGCGATGATGGGCCGTCGCATCACGGAATCTGGGATCTAGCACTTACTGGAATTATTCCAAATGCATTTGTCGCAGCTCCCCGTGATGGTGCGAGATTAAAAGAATCATTATCAGAAGCAGTTGCAATCTCTGATGCCCCTTCAATTATTCGCTTTCCAAAGGGAGCAATTGGGAAAGATT